>TARA_R100001132_G_scaffold5879_1_pt1 | contig 21328 bp, 16 predicted proteins | sample TARA_R100001132 | Tara Oceans TARA_R100001132 (sample SAMEA2621247) | marine metagenome | biome: marine biome (ENVO:00000447); feature: mesopelagic zone (ENVO:00000213); material: "saline water (ENVO:00002010), including plankton (ENVO:xxxxxxxx)" | depth 800 m | reverse complement strand
TGTTGTTTACTGGAGCCATGTCAGGGCTCGGATTTGGAATTGTGGAGGGAGTGCTGTACCACTCCCAAGTGTATCAGCCTCTGGAAATGCCGCTCTCTATCTATTTGCTTCGTTTCTTCTCGGTAGCAATGCTGCATGGCTGTTGGACGGTAATTTCAGCTGCCTGTTTTTATCATCTCACAGAAAATCCGGATGATCAGTCTCATAATCCACCAACAGACATCTTTGAATATACGTTTTTGATTCTAATTTCGGTGATCGCTTCGATGTCCCTACACAGCCTCTATAATGTCCTCATTTCACGGTATCTCTTTCTGGGTCTATTGATAGCATGGTTGACAGTATTTGTCACTGTGCGCGTATTTGATACTCCACATGAGCCCCAGAACTTGCCTCATCCGGATTCAGCCGGAGTTGAGTGATCACTTTGCTTCATTTAACCCAAGGGCCACCTCACATAGCGGCAGCATCCAGGGACATATCGAATTTTCAGCACTGGTAACTGGCAATATTTAGCTGACTGAAGTAAAGGTTTTCAGTTTCTTACTCCGTGGCAGTCAACTTTTTGCCTCATCGTCTCTTTCTTAATTGCATTATACTTATCAGCAGCAGTGTTAATCTAAATTATGGGAAAAACGCATCATAATACATTATCGAAATATAAAAGCAAGCAAATAAAAAATATTAAAAGTACTAGATTACAGACTGCTTATTATTTTCAGCACTTTTAAAATAGTAAGTTTGATTTACTGATAGCGATTACCTAAATTTCGTAGGTTTTCGTGTCATAATACATAAGGAGAAACCTGATTAGCCGTCAGAAGACAAAGCAGACACAGCTATTGGAAATTGCCAATCGAACTCGCCAGGTCTGCACTAAAACTTTAAACATCATTTATTGTCTTCTGCAATATGCAGTTAATCAGTTTTCTGCAAGTGGTTAACATCTGGTGTCAATCACGGACTAGATAGGTACTGTCGTCATGCAATCATCCGACAACGCTCAAAATCAAAAAGACTCCTTCGACTTCATTCGTTTTATACGACCGCTGATTCTATCACTAGAATCAATAAAACGTGAGCCGTTTCAGTTGAGATCTTTATCAATCCCGATGAGGTGGGAAGTGACTCGGCGTCACCCCTTTTATCAAAGACTTTGGAAAGACTCCGCAGACTTCTATCGAAAAGAAACTATATCAACAAATCCATTTGAGCAATTAAAACGTGAATCAGCGGTTGAACTTTTGGCTCTGATCGGAATTTCCGGAGAACCTCCCGACCCGAGTACTCCATTTTCTAAGCTAGGCGAATCTGAACTCAATAAAGCATGGCTATCTGGCGCAGTCCATCCTATCACTCTACGGGGAATGGCTGGTATTTTATTGGCAACATTACCTGAGAGTACCCTCGGGGAATTAGGCCTATATCTGATCGAAGCCTCTGGTGAAAAAAACGATAAAGAAAAGCAAAGTCGAGACAAAAGTCTATCCAAATTGATATCGTACAAATGCGATGCACTTGACTCTTTTCCTGATGAACCACTGGTTTCGGTTAATCCGGCTGCGTCTCAGCGTCTAATCAGTGAGGCAATCAAGGACCTGCATGCACAATGGAAAAATAAACGTGAACTGAAAGAGCAGAGAGACCGCTCAGACAAAAACATAAAGTACTTAGATGTGTGGGATCTGCGTGAAGGATTTTCAAACGAAGGGACTTATGACGTTTCTCAAGAGCGAACCTTCAAAGAAATTGCCAAAGAGCAAAGTTCCCCACTTACCACAGTTAGTAACCATTATCGAAGTGCATTCGAACTGATAATCGGAAAACCATATTCTCCCGAGTTGTGGTGGAACACAATGGGCGTTTTCAAGCTGAATCTATTCAATTTTGAACACAGCGTTGTTAGCCAGCTACGACCGAGAAAATCCCGTACACCACGCCCGGTTCCCGAGTCAATACTTGGTGCGGAGATTGACTTCCTCAATCAGGTCACCCGAACCGATGAGTATGAGTTAACTTATGTTGAATTAATGGCGGAGCTCAAATCATTTATTGGACAAGGACTGAGCGATAAAGAGATCCATGAGAGACTAGGTGTTGAAACTGAAAATCCAGTATTAATAGAGACACTCACTTGGATGCGTTCCAGGACAAGTGAGATCGAAAAATAACGTCTACACTAATTGGTAACCGGTAGAGGGTGAAAGTATTTCATTCCTTCTAAAAACTACCGGATGCCATTGATGAATCACGCAGACGCAACTCTCTCCGATCCAGAATTCCTTTCTCCAAAAGAGTTTGCGTTATCTAGTGGTCTTTCGACCCTAACTGTTCGCCGCTATCTCAATTCAGGGCGACTCCCTTTTATCCAGCCGGGCGGTTTTCGCTGTCGAATTCTTATCCCCCGAAACGCCCTGAATTCCTCAGGAAAAATCCCTTCAGAAAATTCGCCCCCACCACCACGCGCGAATAAGCCAGGGACCAAGACATTTGGTCCGGAACCTGCCTGGAAGAAAAAACACAAAAATCGTAAAAGCAAAAAGTGAGAATTCTATGCCACGAAAGCGTAAAAATCAAAAAATCAAATTGAAATATTTCATTTGGGTGATTTCTCAAAGAGGAAAGACATACCAAGCAGACGGACGTTCAAACACAATTAATGTTGGCCGTCACTCACTAGGAACATCGATTTACGAGGAAGCGATAGATGCAGTTTATGAACTCGACAGAATCAAAGCCGTCGAGCATGGACTTCTCGATGTTGATGAACTTGACCGTCAGGAAAAACGATCTTTATCTCTCTTAGAAGGCCGTCAACACTACGAAGCAGACATATCGAGTTCGCTTCTCACTGGTGGAATCAGACAAAGCAGCCAAAAACGCTACAGAGCAGTACTTGATAAATTCATCAAGTTTTGTGAATTAGAACAAATATCCTGCTGGGATCAAGTCGATGTCAAGCTTTTAAAAAGATATGCCGCTTATCTAGAAAGTAAAGACTATGCCTTCCGCACAATATATCTTGAAGTAAATACGATTAAACAAATCATCAATTGGTTGATTAAAGAGGAGCTTCTACCGAATGGAAAAGCCATTGATTTATCGCTCCCAAAGGCGCAAGGAACTTCAACCTATTGCTGGAAGCAGACAGAAGTAGCAGTGATGGTAAAGTACTGTCGCAAAAACAAAGCTTTAAACTGGCTAGGGGATATTATAATCTGTCTTGCTTGCACCGGTTTGCGAATCAGCGAATTAGCCTCTCTTCGATGGTCTGATATTGATCTAGAAGAAGGAATATTGCGTTTAACAGATGAGACTATGATAAAGAAAAAATCCAAGGCCAGTAAAAGGACAACGAAATCTGGTTATAACCGATCTTTTCCAATAAACTCAACGCTGATGGAAGTGTTCCATAAAATGCCTAATCGTTCAGGAAATGTTTTTCGTGGACCTCGAGGTGGACAGCTCAAACCAGATACAGTACGACTTATTTTGATTCGGGATGTAATTAAACCGTTAGCAAAAAAGTTTCCCCAGGGTGAGGATGAAATTGGCTTTGCTGATGGCCGTCCCCATAGCTTTCGGCATTACTTCTGCTCTACCTGTGCTAATAGTGGGATTCCGGAAAACATGGTAATGAGGTGGCTTGGGCATCGAAGCAGCGAGATGGTACAGCATTATTATCATCTACATGATGCCGAAGCAAAACGACGCATGGATACATTAAATTTTATTGGATAAGTTCGACGGGTGTTCCGTCGAATCACATTTGGAGTAGGCGTTGGAGGACTGAGAATCTTTGAAATTCGTGAGTTTATTGACCGCAGTTTTGTCACAGTTTTTGTCACAGTTGACTGTGTCAAAAAAAATGGTCGTTGCAAATCACTGATAAATAAGTGTTTACAACGACCATAGATTTGAATACGGAGAGAACGGGATTCGAACCCGTGGAACCGTTTGCACGGCTCACCGGTTTAGCAAACCGGCGCATTCGGCCACTCTGCCATCTCTCCTGTATGCTTGGAATGCCACACAATGGCGACAATCAGCACTCTTTATGCTGTTTTTCACGTTGAAAGTCAACGATTGAAGACTTGAATATACAGAGACTTCGGTAAATTGACAACACAGCGGACAGGGAGTGTATCAAACCAAAATCCCAGCTGCAATAGTTTCGTCGTTCTGAAGTCTGAAAGCGGGAAACCAGTTGTGCCTACACTGCGATCACAGTGAAAATCGATAGATTCGTCACTCAATCTACTCAATAAATAATTGTCTAAGCTATTTTGAACAGGTCACTTAGGGCTGATTTCTCCCTGTGATTCAAGATAGCAGCTGAGAGATTGTTTCCAGTCTGGAATCGAACCCCCGATGGCAGCCGTCAGCCGCGAACAGTCCAGGACACTGAAGCGGGGCCGATCAGCCGGGGCGTTATACTGCTCAGTTGTGATAGCATGTGTTTTCACTGAGATGCCCGCCAGTTCGAATATCGTGCAGGCAAATTCGTACCAGGTGGCCTGTCCCTGACAGGTAGCGTGATACAGACCAAACTGGTTGGTTTCAATTAAACGGGTTAATGCTGCTGCCAGATCTCGAGTGGCTGTGGGAGTGCAGTGTTGATCATTGATGATGGACAGCTCGTCACGTTCTTTACCCAGCCGGAGCATGGTTTCCACAAAGTTGCCATTTCCGGTTTTTCCAGCCACTCCATACAGACCACAGGTTCGAATAACATAATGCTGCGGACACAGGGCACGGACGAAATATTCACCGGCCAGTTTGCTGAGACCATAAGCGCTGACAGGTCCGGGGGCTTCCTGTTCTTGAAAAGGAATCTTCCGCGATGTATCGAGACCGAAGACGAAATCAGAGCTGATGTGCATTAAGCAGATATTCTTCTCAGAACAGTAGTGAGCGAGATTTCGTGGCCCTAATGCATTAACCGCATACGCGATCTCTGGTTCTTTCTCCGCCTGATCGACTTTATTATAAGCGGCGGTATTAATGATCAGCTCTGGTGGAGATTGACCTAAAGTGTCTGCAATGCGATCGGGGTCTTCAATGGAAATCTGTTGATGTGTCAGGCCGGTTACCTGATAACCGGCGGCAGTCAGGCTTTCAGCCAGATCATGTCCCAGTTGACCTCGAGAACCAATTACGGTGATCCGTTGCATGAAAAATGCCTTTGATATTTTCTAAGGGAAAATGACATGTTAACCGGCCGCTGCAGCCAGGTATTCTTGCCTTATTTATTGTCTGTGGTCGAAGTCAGCGGTGCAACGAAATGTACCTGTTTCACAATTTCTCGGAACCCGAGTGAAGTATAAAGGTGATAGCCCACGTCATTCTGTTCGAGCGTCTCGATTTTAGCCAGCGTGAGATTGAGATTTCTGAAATGCTGTAATGCATGTTCCAGCAGTTGTCTCCCCATCCCCTGTCCGCGATACCGGGGAGCGAATGCCATATTGGGAATGTATCCGATGCCCGCTTCCGGATCATGCCAGGTTGAGATATAACCGGCAATTTCGCCATCCACTTCAGCAATAAAGATGCCCTCGGGTTCTCGACGGGCATCTGCCTCGACGTGTCCTGCTTTCCGCCATTTCCAGTCGTGGCCATTCACCAGGCCGTATTCGCGTTCAATTCCTTCATCGATTGAAACACCATGAAAGGCTTCAACCGTGATTGATTTCAGGGTTTCCAGGTCAGCAGGTTGATAAATGCGTATTTTCATGACTCTGATTCAAACGGGATTATGAAATGGAAGATCTGAAAAGAGTGACGGGAACGACTGATGTATGCTATGCTGTTACTATGAAAAATTAAAGGAGTCCGGGGGAGTCCTTTCACAGAGTTTTCAGGCTCAGTATCGATTTAGTTTGATGGGAACAGGGTATGGATGATTCAGCAACCTTCACGGCAGACCAGTTTCTGGCTATCAGGCTGGAATTACCCGACGGCGGCCGCTGGACGGAATTGAACCAGGGTAAAATTATTAATCTGGATCCACCCGATATTGAGCACGGCACGATTGTACTCAATATTTCCAAAGTGCTTTCTGTCTATCTTCACAAGGTCAACCAGGGGTATGCCTGTTTCGATTTAGGACTGCTGGTGACGCGAAATCCCGATACGGTTCGATTTCCTGCAGTCAGTCTTTTTAACAGCGGCAAGCGATTTGAAGAGACGGACAAGACGATATCAGAACGCAAGCCTGACGCTGTGATCGAGATTGCCTCCACAACTCCTCGACGAAAATCTATGACGGGGCATGTGAAAGATTATGTCAACTGGGGAATTGATCTGATCTGGGTGATTGATCCGGAATCTCGCGAAGTTCTGGAATATCAGCCGGGAAGTGGGAGTGAAGTAATCGATGTGCATGGCAAGTTGACAGGTAAAAAGGTCCTGCCGGGCTTCGTGATGCCCGTGAAAGCCTTGTTTGCAGAACCGGATTGGTGGTAAGGTAAACATTATCGTACTCAATCAGAGATGAACGGATCATCAACACTACTGCAGACAGATCGCTCGTTTCAGTAGGATTAACGCGAAAAGTTGCAAGGAATATTCAGGGATGCCAGACGCACACTATGATGTGGCAATCATCGGTACCGGGCCCGGGGGTGAAGGGGCTGCGATGCAGGCCATCAAGCAGGGCAAGTCGGTAATTTCGATCGAGAAATTTCATGAAATCGGCGGAAATTGCACACATAAGGCAACAATTCCCAGTAAGGCTCTGCGTTATTCGATTCTGCAGATGTCTGAGATCAATAACTACATGCGACAGATGGGCCGACTGGGAATGGTGCTGGACCTGGAGTTTCCAGATCTGCGAAAGACGGCGGCATCGGTGATCCAGAAGCAGGTAGGGATGCGTCGTACGTTTTATGAACGGAACGGTGTTGATCTGGTCGAAGGAGAGGCTCGCTTTCTGGATCCGCATCGCATTCACATCAATACACCCAGTGGTCTGACAGAAGAGATTACCTTTGATTATGCGATTATTGCGACAGGCTCCCGACCATACCGGCCTGGAGATGTCGACTTCAGCCATCCGCGGATTTTCTGCAGTGATACCATTCTCGATTTGAATTTTACCCCTCGATCAATCAGTGTGTATGGAGCCGGGGTGATCGGTTGTGAGTACGCGTCTATGCTGCGAACGATGGGGATGAAGGTCAATCTGGTGAATACCCGCAGTTCCCTGTTGGACTTTCTGGATGATGAAATCAGCGATGCACTCAGTTATCACATGCGAGAGAGCGGGGTGCTGTTAAGACACTGTGAGAGCTACGAATCTATCCAGGGAACGGATGATGGTGTGATTCTTTCACTGCAGTCGGGCAAGAAGCTGAAAACGGATATTTTTCTGTTCGCTGCAGGACGAGCGGGGAATTCGGAAAATCTGGGTCTGGAAACCCTGGAGATTACGCCCGATTCGCGAGGCCAGATTGAAGTCAACGATGATTTTCAGACAATCCAACCTCATATCTACGCGGTGGGAGATATCATTGGATATCCTTCCCTGGCGAGCGCCGCCTATGTGCAGGGACGCTATGCGGCCAGTCATCTGGATAATGGGGAGTGCGAGCGGGCACTGATTCGTGATATTCCGACAGGCATTTATACCAGCCCGGAAATCAGTTCACTGGGAAAAACCGAACGGGAACTGACCGAAGCGAAAATCCCTTACGAAGTCGGACATTCCATGTTTAAACATCTGGCCCGCGCCCAGATCATGAACCGTCCGATCGGGATGTTGAAACTGCTCTTCCATCGGGAGACACTGGAAATTCTGGGGATACACTGTTTCGGTCCGAACGCTTCGGAAATTATTCACATTGGCCAGGCCATCATGTCTCAGCCTGGAGAAGCGAACACCTTGTTGTATTTCATTAATACAACGTTCAACTACCCTACGATGGCAGAGGCTTATCGAGTAGCTGCATTAAACGGCTATAACCGTCTGTTCTGATCCCGGCAGCAAAAGCGAACAGAAAAGCAGCGACGCTTCCAGAGACTCACTGGTTGGATATGAGTTATGATTAATTTGCTTTCGCCAGTTGGCCCGGGGCGGTTATAATCGGCTGTCCTGTCATTCAATAACTGTTCTTGCTCAGGGGATTGGTATGTGTCGCTCGCTCGTTTTGTTAGTGGTGTTTTGGTTGGAGATAATTGCTGGCGGGGGGAATTCATTTGCAGCAGAAACACAGCAGCCGAATGTACTGTTTATTGCCGTCGATGATCTGAACGACTGGATCAGTTGCCTGGGGGGGCATCCTGACTGTAAGACGCCGAACATCGATCGCCTGGCATCACGAGGCATGTTATTTACCAATGCCCATTGTGCTGCTCCTGCCTGTAATCCATCACGGGCGGCGTTAATGACGGGAATTCGTCCTTCCAGTTCGGGCGTATATCTGAATTCTCAACCCTGGCGGCCGGTCATGCCAGACGCGGTTACGCTGCCTCAACACTTTCGAAATAATGGATATGAAGCGGTTGGCTCCGGCAAAATCTTTCATGGCGGCTACAACGATCTGGGATCGTGGGATGATTATATGAAGCAGACCGGAGATCCCAAGCCGGATCCTGCGGTCTTAAATGATCCACACAGCCGCGCCGGAACTATTATCTGGGGCGTACTGGATGTTGAAGACAGCGAGATGAGCGATTACAAGATGGCGAATTATGCCATCGATTATCTGGGCAAACAGCATGACAAACCATTTTTCCTGGCCTGCGGCATTTATCGACCGCATATGCCCTGGCAGGTACCTCGCAAATATTATGATATGTACCCGCTTGATAAAATACAGCTTCCCAAAGTGTCGGATGACGATCTGGATGATGTTCCGCCAGCCGGTGTCAAGATGGCGAAGCCGACCGGCGATCATGCTAAAATTCTGAAAACGGATAACTGGCGCTATTCCGTGCAGGCCTATCTGGCGAGCATTGCTTTCGCGGATGTCCAGGTCGGTCGTGTGCTGGATGCCCTCGACGCCAGCCCATATGCGAAGAATACTATCGTGGTTTTATGGGGCGATCATGGCTGGCATCTGGGCGAGAAACATCACTGGCGCAAGTTCTCGCTCTGGGAAGAAGCCACCCGGGCTCCTTTGATGATGGTTGTTCCCGGCGTGACCAGGCCTGATTTACGCTGTTCTAAGTCAGTAGACTTTATGAATATTTATCCGACACTCTGTGAGTTGTGTGATCTACCGATTGGCGGCTACCTGGATGGCGTCAGCATGGTTTCGCTGTTGCGAGACCCGGATATCATCTGGGAGCGCCCGGCATTGACAACGCACGGTCGCCTGAATCATGCGTTACGCGATAACCAGTATCGACTCATTCGTTATCGAGATGGCAGTGAAGAACTTTATGATCACAAAACAGATCCCATGGAATGGAAGAACCTGGCTGACGATCCCCGGTATGCGGAAGTCAAACAGCGACTGGCAAAATCGTTTCCCGACAAAAATGCATTAGATGCACCTCATGACACGAAACGGAGTGGCAAGCAGAACAGGAAAAAGCAGGGGCAGGGTAAAAAGAAACAACAACCTGCGAATAAATAGAGATGTTGCTCATTCAGCTCCTGAATCAAACAACATCTCTCAAGTGAATCCCGTGGCTCGGAAAATGAGTGTCACTCCGTTTTTTTACCTTGTGTCTTTTCGAGCATGGCTGCCAGCTCGTCGACGGTGACAATCGAATCTTTGTCCTGGTCTGCCTGAAAAAACAGGGGGAGTTCGCGAAGCGGGACTTCGTCGCGTTCGAGTTTCCCGTTGGAGTTTTTGTCACGCCGTCTCACCAGTTTAAAGGCGACTGTTTTGAACTGGTTTTCGGCGGTAGCGGCCTCTTTGGGAATGGCGACGTTGAAATAACCAATCATCATTTCATTCCAGGTCTGGTCGCCCCAGGAAACATCTTTGGTCGGATCCGGATTGGATAAATTAGTGTCCGAATTGTTGTAGTGAGCCACACAGTGAATATATTCCCCGGCCTGGATAGGAATCGGTTTTTCTACACTATAAGCGGTCTGCCAGTTGAAATCGAAGGCTGGAACATCAATCAGAACTTCCCCCGGTTGATCGGGAGTTTTGCGAAGTTCGTAGCGAAACGCTTTGCCTCGCAGATGCATGTGTGGCATAAAGCTCAGGATCATTGCATCACGGTCGCTGGGGGGAGACGTGGCTTCGATTTTGAAATTATCATCATGGGCATCAATCGAGAAACGACGACGTACGAAGTCTTCATTGATAACCTGTGCAGTTACAACCTGATGAGTCACTTTGGATTCGTCGGTAAAGATCAGGCCGACTTTACTCCGGTCCTGCTGTTCCACGCCGATGGGGGTGTAATGCATCTGAAATACCAGCTTGGAACCAGCGGGTATTTTTTTTGCCATGCCTTCCGGGAGCATGACTTCGCGTGAGCCAGGCACATAGCCGACCAGGAACTGGTCTCCTTCGCCGAACACGCGGACCCGTTTCCCCTGCGGCGGGCGCGCAAAGACGAGAATATGATGCACCACAGCACGATTGCCCGGCAGCGCTTCTGCACCACTCAGCCATTTGTCTTCGGTAAAACCAGGATCAACGGTGAAGTACTGATATTTGACTCCACGTTTTCCAGCCTGGGCGGGCACGTTGAATGGTTTGTCATCCATGTAGAAGACGGCATCCGGTTTCTGGGGTAACTTCCAGCCGGTAACGTAAGTCTGTGGTTTTGGCAGATTTTTGGGATCTCCCTGTGGTGCACCATGCTCAACCCAGGAATAGATAAGTTCTTTTTCTTCTTTCGTCAGGCTGCGATCATTGGCAAATTTTCCATGCCTGGGGTCGGCGTGCCAGGGGGGCATCCGCTGGTCGCGGACTACTTCTGCGATGGTTTCTGCCCATCCGGCGACCTCTTCATATTCATTTAATGCGAAGGGGGCGATTTCACCTTCACGATGACATTCCACACAATGTTTCTGGAACAGTCGGGCGATTTGATTGGAGTAGGTGACCTTGCTGTCGAGATCGGGTTCCCGGATGCGTCCAATAAAACATCCCACTGGTTTAGTGGAGGGTTGACTGACCTGTTTGCCGGCGAGTAATTCCGTCAGGGCCACTTTCAGATCTTCCCGCTGAGGTTCATCTCGGAGATAGCCCACACCATACTGGTCGTCAACACGCCCATGATAGCAGACCTTACGCTCCTGGTTGAGAACGAAAATTTCCGGAGTGCGTCTGGCACCGATCTGATCCGCGACATGATTGCCGGCATCTTTCAGCACGGGAAAACTGATTTCATGTTTTCGGGCATACGCGGCGATTTCAGTAAGGGAATCCTGTTGATTGGACATAATCGCATAAAAGGCGACTCCCTGGCTGGCAAACTCATCGGCCAGTTTCTGCAGGCGCCCGCCATACAGCTTTGCCAGAGGGCATTCCGTTCCCAGGAATGCGATCACGACCAGCTTCTGCTCTCGCTGATCGTCCAGTTGGACGGATTTGCCACGGAAATCCTGCAGAGTGAAGTTCTTCACCTGTTTACCCAGCAGAGTCTCCTGCGATTCGGCTGAAGCAATTGAGGAAAACAGACAACAGGACAGGATTCCTGTGATTAGATAATAGAAGCATCGCATTCGACCTTGAACTCCCCTCTCAACTCATATTTAATGATGGGCGCAACTTGGGTTTCGAAACCTGTGATGGGCATCTAACCCGGACCAGGATTGATGGTAGCGTGAATTGGCATGATTTCGTCCAATCTCTCTCATAGAGCCGAATCATAAGCTGTTTAATCCAGCACTGATCGCCAGCTCTATAGGTAGTTACCCTGACTGCTCTATAGGTAGTTACCCTGACTGAGGTGAATCTGTTTCAGAATTCAGGAAAAGATCTGATTTTAAATCATTATACAAGTGACCAGAAGCAAGGTAAATATCAGTGATCTTAGGATTGGGGACAGATATCGTTGAGATCACACGAATTGGTCAGATGATCGAACGTCATGGCGATACGTTTCTTAATCGTGTGTTTACCGAAAACGAAAATAAGTATTGTGGTTCCAAAAAGAACAAAGAGCAGCATTATGCAGGTCGCTGGGCGGCCAAAGAAGCAGTTATGAAGACCCTGGGGACCGGATTTATCAAGGGGATTGGCTGGAAGGAAATCGAGGTTGTCAATCTCAAGAGCGGTAAGCCAACGATCGTGATCTCGGGGGGGGTAGAGCGTCACGCAGGGGAGATGGGGATCAGTGAGATTTTGATCACAATTTCCCACAGCCGCGAATTTGCCACCGCGACCGCGATCGCACTGGGAAAGATCAATTAAGCAGCCTGGCTCGAGGTGCTGGTCAGGTCTCTTTCAGGTCCAGAATCTTTTCAATGACGGGCAACTGGTGATGAGTGAGATGATCCACCAGGGTAGCCGGTGCTTCATCGGCAATGATCAGATCGCGGTATTTGGATTTGATAAATTCTGTTTCAATGCAGTGATCGACTAAATTCAGCAGCGGATCATAAAAGCCGGAAGTATTCAGCAGCCCCATCGGCTTTCTGTAAATGCCAAGTTGAATCCAGGAGACGACTTCGAAGACTTCTTCGAGAGTCCCAAAGCCGCCAGGCATGGCAATAAATGCATCGCACAACTCTGACATCAGGGCTTTGCGGGTATGCATGTTGTCTACAATATGCATCTGGTCTACACGCGGGTGGATCAGTTCTTTCATTGCCAGCTGTTGCGGAATGACTCCGATGACTTCGCCACCGGCATCCAGAACGGCGTCGGCGATGATACCCATTAAGCCGACGCTGCCACCGCCGTAAACGAGTGAAATATTGCGATCGGCCATCAGACTCCCGAGTTCAACTGCAGATTGCCGGTACTGAGGATTGTTCCCGGATTTTGAACCACAAAAGACGCAAATGCTGTTGAGTGTGCTCATGCTCCGGTTCCGTCGGCTGCCTGATCATTTTCGGAAGCATTCTCTTCCGGCACCTGTTCCCCGGTTTTTCCTTCCGGGGCATTCCCTTTATAGGTTCCCGGTTTGATCTGCGGGCCACGTTGATGCTCTTTAAGAATCGCCTGGAGCTGTTCCATATCCATGACTTCTATTTCCAGCAGATCCCTGGTAAGGTGCTCCAGCAGTTCACGTCGTTCATCCAGAACTTCATAGGCAATTTTGGAGCATTGATCGATAATCCGCCTGATTTCCAGGTCAATTTCCCGTAACGTGTTTTCGCTGTGGACACTCTCGACTCCCCCTTGGGAATCGCCGAGGAACGGAGACCGCCTGGTTTCGCTGTAATGGACGCGACCCAGTTTGGGGCTCATACCGAATTCGGTGACCATACGCCGGGCGAGGTCGGTGGCACGCTGCAGGTCATTCTGAGCACCCGTTGAAGTTTCCTGGTAGATAATTTCTTCCGCGGCGATGCCCCCCAGCAGGACGCAAATGCGGTTTTCCAGTTCGCTTTGTGTTACCAGTTGTTTTTCTTCTTCCGGTCGCTGCAGCGTATAGCCCAGCGCACCCAGTCCACGCGGGACAATCGAAATTTTATGAACGGGGTCAACGTTCGGCAGAGAGCAGGCCACCAGAGCGTGTCCACATTCGTGGTAAGCGACGCGGCTCTTTTCATCTTCATGAATCAGACGTGTTGATTTTTCCAGACCGGCAACAACGCGTTCGACGCCTTCTTCGCATTCGTGCATGCTGACCGCGTTTTTGTTATTTCGGGCAGCGAGCAAAGCTGCCTCGTTGATCAGGTTGGCTAAATCGGCTCCGACGAAACCAGGTGTGATTTTTGCGATGTGCTGCAGGTTGACTGAGTCATCCATCTTGATCTTGGCACTGTGGACCTTGAGGATCGCTTCCCGCCCCCGTACATCGGGACGATCAACGAGTACGTGTCTGTCGAAGCGACCGGGACGCATCAGGGCCGGGTCGAGTGTTTCCGGACGGTTGGTGGCACCCATGACGATGACGCTCTGATCTGAACCAAAGCCATCCATTTCAACCAGCAGAGCGTTTAGAGTCTGTTCCCGTTCATCGTGACCGCCGGGCATGCCGCTGCCTCGCGTTTTTCCGAGGGCATCGAGTTCGTCAATGAAGATGATCGCCGGTGAACGTTGGGCTGCCTGCTGGAACATATCCCGGACCCGGGCTGCGCCTACGCCGACAAACATTTCGACAAAATCTGAACCGGAAAGACCATAAAAGGGGACACCCGCTTCACCGGCCACCGCTTTGGCGAGCATCGTTTTTCCTGTCCCGGGAGGGCCTACCAGCAGGACTCCCTTGGGAATACGACCACCGAGTGCCTGATATTTTGCCGGAGTTCTCAGAAACTCGACGACTTCGCGCAGTTCTTCGACCGCTTCATCAATACCGGCGACATCATTGAAAGTGACTTCGATATCTTCCTGGGCATACATGCGTCCGCGGCTGCGTCCGAAAGACATCGGCGAACCGGCTCCCCCCATGCGGCGGAAGAGATAGATCACAAAAATCAACAGCACGATCGGAAAAAACAGGACCGCGATCAGTGATTCCCATTCAGAGGGGCGGCTTTCCGAATCGACCACAATATCCTTGCTCTCCAGTTTGGATTGCAGTTGAGCACGTTTTTCTGATGCGATACCCCAGACCGGGATGTAATAATTTTTGGTGGTGTCAGCCAGGGTTCCTTTCTCAGAACCTTCCTGTTTGGGCTGGTCCTGAAACACGATGTAATCTGTGCCGAACTTCAGTTCGTGAACGTTGGTTTTATTAAATTTGCCATCATCCAGACCTTTGACGAAATCGCCAAACTTGAGTTTCTCACCCCGCTTATTGTTCGAGACAATCGAGAGTGTGATAACCAGAATCAATCCACCTACGACGAGATACCAGAGCGCATTGCTTTTCGGGCCTTTGGGTTCAGCCCGCTTGCCATCCCCTTTGGGAGTGCGTTCAGGAGGGACGGGACGATCTTTTCGGTTCGGATCCGGGTTTGACATGGAGCTTTATCTTTTTTCCAAGCGTGTATATTGCTGAATTCCGGTCATTGAAGTAATCGGAACATAAGGTCAGTTGGTTAAGTCCTCAATGAAAGAACCTCTCAACGAAGAAGGGATCTTAACACAGAATGCATCTTATTCTTTAAGGCTAATGTATGTCGTTTCAGCAGAGGGGTCAATCAAACGTTTTCCGAGAAATGCGGGTTCTGACCTGAAACGCAACTGAAAAGGACCTTTTGCAGAGTGAATGCCCCTTGCCATGTTTAATTATTACGCCTAAAATGCGGATTCGTTGGTGGTTAGGACAAAAAAACAGTACCAGGGAATGTCATTTTCCGCTCTCCTCAAGAATCAATACAACAGTCAATTATAACGACTGAGGATGAAAAAACAGGGTCGAATGAAGCGAATAGCCGTTCTCGGGTCTACGGGTTCGATTGGTACCAGTACTCTTGATGTGATAGCCGCCCACCCAGAGGAAATGCAGTTAACTGCAATTACCGCACATAACAGCTGGGAACAGCTGGCTGAGCAGTCACAGCAGTTTCACCCTCGCTGGGCAGTTCTGAGCAATTCGCAGTGCGAGCCAGCTGTCTGTAGCAGCCGTTTTGCAGCAGGCACTGAAGTGCTGTTCGGCAACGATCAGATCGAGCGCGTGGCTTCTGCTGAAGATGTAGATGTTGTGATTTGTGGCATTGTCGGCGCAGCAGGACTCAAAGGAGCCTGGGCGGCGGTTGAAGCAGGAAAAACAGTTGGAATCGCCAATAAAGAGACATTAGTGGTTGCCGGTCCTTTAATTATGGATCTGGCCGCACGGAGTCAGGCGACCCTGCTTCCGGTTGACAGTGAACATAATGCAATCTTCCAGGCATTGCAGGCGGGCAAGCCTCAGGAAGTCAAACGGATCATTCTGACCGCGAGTGGCGGCCCTTTTCGTGGATTCACCCAGTCTGAACTGAAAGACGTGACACCAGAAAAAGCTTTAGCTCACCCGACCTGGGAGATGGGGCCTAAAATCACCATCGATTCGGCCACGATGATGAACAAGGCGCTAGAGATTATTGAAGCAAAATGGTTATTCAACCTGACTTCCGATCAGATCTCTGTCGTCGTGCATCCCCAGTCCATCGTACATTCGATGGTGGAATTCGTGGATGGTTCGGTGATCGCCCAGCTTTCGCCACCCGATATGAGGCTTCCCATTCAGTACGCACTTACGTATCCTGATAGGAAAGCAGGCCTGAATACTCCCATGGACTGGAGTCGGTCATTTGAGCTAACCTTTGAACCACCTGACCTGGAAGCGTTCCCCGCGTTGCGACTGGGATATGAAGTTGCAGAGCACGGGGGGACGTGCGGTGCGGTATTAAACGCAGCTAACGAAGCTGCTGTAGAGCGTTTTTTGTCGGGTGAATTGCGTTTTTGCGATATCGCGACCTCCTGTCAACAAATATTAGAATCACATCAATTCGATCCCAATCCAAGTCTGGAAGATCTATTTCTGCTGGATGACTGGGCTCGCAAGGAGATAAAAAAGTGGAAGTAGTGCTGACCAGTCTGTTGTTAGGAACAATCGGAGGAAAAATTGCCAATATTGCCATGGTCGCTCTGGGGCTGGGGCTGGTGATTTTTTTCCACGAGTTGGGGCACTTCGCTGTTGCCAAATGGTGTGATGTTAAAGTCGAGCGATTCAGTATCGGCTTCGGCCCGATCATCTACAGTTTCAAATATGGTGAAACGGAGTATGCGCTGTCGATCATCCCTTTCGGCGGTTATGTGAAAATGCTGGGTCAGGACGATGTCGACCCCAGCCAGTTGAGCAGTGAAGAAATAGCGCTCGATCCCCGCTCCTATTCGGCCAAACCCGTTTATCAGAGGATGGGAATTATTTCTGCGGGTGTGATCATGAATATCATCACCGGCATGTTATTCTTCGCATTTGCATTTCGCCTGGGAGTGGCATCGACACCCTGTATTGTCGGGACTGCCGTACCGGGAATGCCCGCCTGGGAATCTGGCATCCAGCCCGGAGATGTGATTCACAAAATCAATGGTAACGAGACGACCTCCTTTATGGACATCATTCGCAGTGCTGCCTTCAGTGATGGAGATATCACGATGGAAGGGACACATCTGAACGGCGAAAAATTCGAAGTCAAGGTCACTCCGGATCAGACCGGAACCCGGCCACAAATTGGACTGCTGCCGGCACAGAGTCTGCAGATTCCCGTTTTCCAGGATCCCAATGAGCGAATCACCAGTAAAGGCACTGCGGCGGCGAATGCGGAGCCTCGTTTTTTGCCGGGTGATACAATAAAAACGATCGATGGTGAAACCATTGAGAATTACGCGCAGCTGCAGCGAGCCTATGCAGCAAAAAGCAGTGAGACATTGAAAACGGGAGTCGTTCGCAACGGGACTCCCGATACCGAAATTGTGGAAATCGAAGTCAAGAACAATCCCTTTCGGACTTTAGGATTGTGGATGGAAATTGGTCCGATTGAGTCGATTCAGCAAGGCTCCCCCGCTGATCGAGCAGGTTTGAAAGTGGGTGATAAAATCACCCATATTGACGGTCAGGATGTGGGCAAGGCTTTGAATCCATTGCGGCTGCCTAATTATTTTTCGGGTCGAGCCGGTGAAACGATTCCCATTGTCGTCAATCGAGAACAGGATGGTGACCAGCCAACCGAGGTCAACCTGAATGTCGTTCCGCTCGACAATCCCGCCTGGCTGGAACATCCCGTCTTTTCCAATACTCCGCTGGCGGTGGGTTCACTGGGGATTGCGTTTCACCTGATTCCCACGGTACTCAAAGTCGAAGAGGGAAGTCCTGCTGCTAAAGCGGGAATTAAACCGAACGCCCTGGTCAAGAAAATCAAAATTCGCTATCCGGAAAATGAAACCGAAGCAGACTGGGCACCGATTCCGGAAGTTACATACGAATTCGATGATAAAAACAAGAACTGGGCGAATGCATTCTGGGAGATGCAGGTTCGTCCCGGCTGGCCTGTCGAACTGACATTCAGTCAAGATGGTAAAATTATCGAAGAAAAACTCCAGCCATGGGTCAATCCCAAACAGAAACCGGAAGAGCAATGGTCTCTGCCTGTCCGGGGGATCCGCTTACAGTCACTGCGTGAAATTCAGCAGGCCGACAGTATGGGCCAGGCTCTGGGGATGGGAGTGCAGTACACAACGAATTCAGCAAAAGACATTTACCTGACTCTGCGAAGTCTGATTACCGGTCGCGTCTCCCCCATGGAATTGAGCGGTCCAGTGACGATTGCCAAGGTTGCTTATGAAGTGGCCCATGACGGTTATGCACAACTGCTGCTGTTCCTCGGGTTCCTGAGTGTCAATCTGGCTGTGTTGAACTTCCTGCCGATTCCTGTCCTGGACGGAGGTCACATGGTGTTCCTCTGCTGGGAAGGCATTACCCGCAAGCGACCCAACGAAAAAGTTCTTACAGCTGCTACCTACGTGGGAATGATCTTTGTGCTGGGGCTGATGATTTTTGTGCTGTACCTGGATATCTTTCTGCGGGCATTATCTTAATTTCATTTCCTGAGTGACTTCAAAAAATCATTGGGATCACAAGTTTAGATGTGTTAAGCTGAGAGTAACTTCTGGTAGGAACGAGATGCCGGGAGTTGAAGGTCCTGTCGTATTTTGGGAGCACATCGGAGAACCGATTTATGACTGCAGGTCAATCCCCTCGTGGTTCAGGAGATCAGGCGGCGGCCTGGCTGGCAACGGTATTCACACTTACCGGCGGATTATTTGCGTGCATCTTCGTCGTTGTCACCAGTGGAGAACCGCCGGGCAGACCCATGATGGTCGCCATAGGCGTCATTACCGTCTTACTGTTAACGCTCTGGCTGTTACGTGATAAGCCCCCGGAATCACAGCAGGAGAAGCTCAAGTTGTGGCACTGGTGGAAGAAGCAGGAAGCAGATCCCTACGAATACAAACCACGCCCCCGAAAAAAAGCGAGCCATACCGATTATGGTACGAATCAGCCGCCCACTCTGGACTCGATCCGGGAGGCCACTGATGAGCAGCGGACCTGGGTTCCCTCGATCCGGAATATCAAAGAAACTTCAGAAGACGCCCCGTCGGATCGATCTGAATAAACTCAACAAGTTACCGGGAGTTTATCGGTATCGTGAAAAGATGCCACGACGACGTGCCGAACGCGAAGGATCATCGTCGGGAGTATTGTTCTGACGGTACTGGGGCTGCTGATGGCTCTGAGCGGCGTTTTGCTGCCGCAGGAATCGATTGGAGTAGCCGATGATCTGGTCCGAGGGTTCCGGTTGTTCAAAGTCTCTGCTCTTAGCCAGTTCCTCTAAATACTTTGCATATTCAGGACGGGTTCGTTCACGATAAATGACCAGTGAGTCAATCGCGTGATACATGCCACCCGGTTCCAGAGGCTGACTTTTATATTCAATCAGATCGGTCGCGATACGATAGACGGCGCTGCGGACCCATTGCTCATCCAGTCGGTTCTGGGGCAAAGCTTCCATGATGAATTCCAGTGTATGGCCAGTGGTTGAGACACGCTTGTTGACATCACTGGCATACTCCGGGCCTTCAAAATACTTTGAGGAGAAGGAACCGTCCCGATTCTGCATGGAACGGGCATACTCAGCATATTGACGAACCCGCATGCTGGCTTCCAGCCAGGTTCCCCGCAGTTGTTTCTGATCTTTGAGGTAGCAGTTAACGGCACTGGCTGTCGCGAACAGGCCGTGAGTTCCACCGCAGGCTGATTTGGTTGGTTCAGACTGCATCTGCTCCCGTACCAGTCTCTCCATACTCCACTCTTCCTGTCGGTCGCTCACCCATTCTGCATCCCAGGGGAGGTAGCGGGAGAACGCCCACAGGGTCCAGGTGATTTCTTCGTTGGTATTCACTTCTGCCTTGGCATTACGGATCATATCAGCGATTGTGATTGTTTTTTCGCCCGTTTTAAATTCATGGTCGAGTGGAATACCGGCCATCGCGTAGAATGCCAGAAACTGATTCGGGTGACCTTCAAACGCGTATGGCTCTGTAAAAGGGTGTCCTTTACCACCATGGGGGGTGGTAATAAACCAGGGGCGTCCACGGAAACTGGGGCCAGTCGATACCCAGTCGATGGCGCGAATGCGTTTGTTATTCTGGTACAGCGAGTATTCCCAGCGTAGCGCGAGAATTCCGTGTGCAATCTGCCACGGAGTATGTATGTTCGTTGAAAGCATCCGGCGGTGAGAGACTTCGATCGCCTCGTCTACAAGTTTGTCCAGCGGATCTACAATTTCCGGGACGGGAGGCGCTTTGGGGCCCTCTGGTTTTTTCATCTCAGGTGAGGACTTGCTGGCAATACCAGGAAATGGCTTGGGTTCCGGTACGGAGCCTGATTTGTTTTTCGTTGTTTCATCAGCCAGAAGTTCCGGTTTTCTGGCTTCAATACTGAAATCCGGTTTGCGGGCAACCAGCGGGGTTTCCATGTCTTCAGGCGTTGTGGTGACCTGTCTGACTCCCTTGGAATCTGCCTTGAGATCGGGGACCAGTAACTGGGGTCCAGAGGCTCCCTGAAGATCACAGGCAATCTGAGATAATGTGGTGAATACAATTAAAGTCGAACATTTAATCCAAAGGTGGGGGGGCATCCTTGAATTCATTGCTGTGTGCTTTCCAAATCTACAATTTGTATTCTAATCAGGGCAGGAAATTTCCGTGAGCCTGGGAAATTTCATCCATACTTTCGGGTAATATCTCGGATTGATGTCAGGGAATAACGTCTCTAAACAGCGAAACTGAAAGCAGTGACTTCCAACTGTCGTTCAAGCCTGAGGTCGGTAATTAAATCAGAAAATGTGGTCGGTGTACTCTTACGGATTTCGAAAATCAGATTCTTTTGAGAGAGATAATTCGTATCCGAAGGAGTCGAGGTTCGTGTATATTCATTTCTTGAGATACATGGATTATCGGTAGATGTAATTCGATCTGTTGACCGGGGTTTTGGAGAAAGCGGAATCTCAGCAGACTTTGTCAAGATTCGAGTACCAGTTACGTAAACTGGTGTATGTATTTTTGATGCGGACCGAATTATGATATCTTGAGTTGAAATATCTGTTCTCCGATTCCGATGACTTCGCACAGATTGACCTAAGGGAATTCCGCAAAATTAGGAGTTATAATCTTTTTAAGTCAAGTCAGAGCTATCCGAATCGATTCAGATTTGGACTCGAGAATTTTATGAAAAGATGGTGTGATACGTACAGCTGACGGTGAGCCTGATTCTTGAAACAAATGGAACCCTAGATAGACCCTGAGCCATG
>TARA_R100001132_G_C3275745_1_pt1 | contig 21331 bp, 16 predicted proteins | sample TARA_R100001132 | Tara Oceans TARA_R100001132 (sample SAMEA2621247) | marine metagenome | biome: marine biome (ENVO:00000447); feature: mesopelagic zone (ENVO:00000213); material: "saline water (ENVO:00002010), including plankton (ENVO:xxxxxxxx)" | depth 800 m | reverse complement strand
TGCCGCGGGAGTAGTCGGGCTGCTGTTGACGTCCATGCATATGACCCTGCTGGGCGCTTTACTGGCACTCGCACCACGTTCGGTTTATACACATCATCAGGGATTTTCAACCATGTCTGCGCTGCAGGATCAGCATCTGGGAGGTGCAATCATGCTGGTCGTGGGCGGGATTGTTTACCTTTCCGGAGGGATCTGGCTTACAGTGGATTTATTGTGGATCAAAAGTCAGCGAGAGGAGTTGTCATCATGAAACGACGCTGGAAAATCATTGGTACTCTAGGCCTGGTTGCTGTCATCGGCGGCGCGCTGGTCGTCGTCAGTGGCGTGATTCCTGTGAAAGCCAGTTCGGGACACTGGGAAATCACCAGATGGTTTCTGAATTTTACCAAAGAGCGATCTGTCGCGACGCACAGCACCGGAATCAAAGTTCCTGACCTTGAGGATCGGGCACTGATCATTAAAGGAGCAGGCCATTATGAAACCGGTTGTCGCGTCTGTCACGGTAAACCGGACAGCGTGCGCCCGCGACTGGTATCGCTGATGACTCCCCAGCCGCCTGATTTGCAAAAAATCGTCCCGCAGCGTGAACCCCAGGAACTTTTCTATGTTGTGAAACACGGGATTAAAATGACAGGGATGCCTGCCTGGCCCGAACTGAAGCGCGATGATGAAATCTGGCCTGTCGTTGCGTTTCTGCTGCAATATTCTGAACTGGATCTTGCAGAATACGATGAACTGGTCTGGGGGGAACATCAAAAGCAGAGTGATCAGTCGATCGATTCAGCAGAAGGAACTTCTTTACCAGTTCCGCACCTGGTAATCGAAGAATGCGCGGGCTGTCATGGCGTAGACGGGCAGGGGAGGGGACTGGGCGTATTTCCCCGACTGGCAGGACAAAATGAGGCTTATTTACGGGTCTCCCTGGAAGCCTATCATCATGACAATCGCTTGAGCGGTACCATGGAGGTAATTGCCAGCAGGATGAATCAGAAAGAGATCCAGGAGATATCACGTTATTATTCTCGTCTGCCCCCGTTTCCTTCGAAGGAAAATCAGAACGGAGAAGCATCGAGTAACCGCGATTCTGAAGCAGAAGTTGCGTCATTTGAACGCGGTGCCGAGATCGCTGCAGAAGGCATTGCAGATCAGGATGTCCCCGCCTGTGCAGACTGTCACTCTACGACACGCAAGCCATTCAAAAATGCTTACCCGACTCTGATCGGACAGTACCAGGATTATCTCGCGCTGCAGATCAAACTGTTTCAAAACCGCAACCGCGGCGGTTCCAAGTCAGCCAATCTGATGCATGCGGCTGTCGACGGACTGAAGCCGGATCAGATTCGCGACGTCAGTTATTATTACTCGGTGCTTCCTGATAAAGAATAACCCGTTTCTCAAATCAGAATTGTCTGAACCGGTGAATTCCCGCCGAGCAGATTGTTCAAAGAGAGAACAGTCAAAGTCGATTCTCGCTGGCACAGACCGTCATTATTTCCGCGAAGGTTACCGAAGTCCTTGCGCTGAATGCTCTGATGATTTCCTGACGGAATTGGTACGCGAAATGCTGTGATCACTGATAAAAGACTTCTACGAAAAATCTTACGACTCATTTTATTTGACTCGAATCAGTAGCACAAAGGAAACGTATTATGCCCCGCCAACAGCCTACGCCGGAATTTCCTCCCCAGGGACTGGAAAAACCTGGAATTGAAGAAGCGATGGATCCTCATCCGCATTTCGAAGCCCCCGATTACCGAGCCGCAAATAAGCTGGAGGGAAAGGTAGCGTTGATTACAGGTGGAGATTCCGGAATCGGGCGTTCTGTCGCAACGTTGTTTGCCCGCGAAGGTGCCTGTATTGCGCTGACCTATCTGGAAGAAGAGCAGCAGGATGCGGAAGCCATTCGTAACTACATTCAACAGACGGTCGGCAGCAACGGTGGCTGTGATCAGGTCCTGCTGATTTGCGGTGATGTCACTGATGCTTCCTTCTGCAAGTCTGCGGTGGAGCAAACGGTATCCGAGTATGGTCACTTGGATATTCTTGTGAATAATGCCGCTTACCAGCAGCACCAGGATGGGATCGACGATATCAGTGAAGAACAGTGGGACCATACTTTCAAGACGAACATTTATGGATATTTTCATATGGTGCAGGCTGCTTTAAAGCATATGAAAGAGGGTGCGAATATCATCAATACCGGTTCGATCACCGGTCTGGAGGGCAGTGGTCGTCTGCTGGATTATTCAGCAACTAAAGGAGCGATCCATGCCTTTACCAAGTCTCTGGCCCAGAATCTGGTGGATCGGAAAATCCGGGTGAACTGTGTCGCGCCAGGACCGGTGTGGACGCCATTGAATCCGGCGGAACGTTCCGAGGAAGAAGTAAAGGACTTTGGTAGCGGCTCTCCCTATGGACGTCCCGCCCAGCCGGAAGAGATTGCGCCGGCTTACGTGTACTTCGCTTCCAACGCGGATTCCAGCTATGTCACCGGGGAAGTTCTGACCATCCTCGGAGGCGCGACGCGCGCCGGCTGAAATACAGGAAGCACCTGACTGAGTATCGTTCTTTCTGAACAGAGTTTAAGGTTAAATCACTAAGGAGATTATCATGGTGAAAAGTCATGGCCCCACCATCAAAGATGATGAGCAATATCAAACCCTTCGCGATAAAGGAATGAGTAAGGAAAAGGCAGCCCGCATTGCCAATTCCGATCGTCAGACAACCGGGAAACGGGGAGGCAAAGCAGGGAAATACGAAGACTGGACGAAAGAGGAGCTTTACAATAAAGCGAAAGAAGTCGGTATCGAAGGTCGTTCGAAGATGGACAAAGATGAATTAATTCATGCACTCAGAAATCACTGAGCATTCCCGTTTGGCTCATCACTCTGATCCAGCGGCAACGTAATCACGTTCTCTCGATGGATTCCAATGAATTCTTTAGAGTTCGTTGTTACGTTCAGCCGCTTTCTGAGTCAATTCCGTCAACCAGGACTCAGACCATCTCGACTGACTTTCTGCTCCCTTTTTTCGAACATACCCGGCGGGACCTGGTGCGGGCAGGATGCGATTGACAATGCCCAGCGCATCACCCATCAGGCCGGGACAGAGCGCATACAGTTTTTCAGCCAGCTTGACATGTAACCCCAGTACAAGAAATCCGTCATTGTGTTGACAGGCCTTGAGAATCTGTCGGGCTGCCTTTTCAGAACTCATGGAGATCAGAGGCAGGGAATCGCTTATTTTAAACAGAGCGTATTCTGCTTCATGCTGTCCTTTAAAGTACGCGTTCTGGGGGCTGCCCGTTCGCATCATACCGGGACAGACCGTTACAACGCCGATCCCCTCTTTTGCCAGTTCACTCCGCAATCCGAGCGAGTAGCCGACAAGGGCGAATTTACTGGCACTGTAGGGCAGCATGTGAGGCACACTGATGCGACCACCGATGGATGAGATATTCACGATGCGGCCAGCACCACGTTTCCGCATTCCGGGAAGGACCGCTTCGATTACATGTAACGGACCATAAAAATGGGTTTGCATTGTCTCCTGGTAATCCTGTCGCTCCATGGATTCCATCGGACCGACCTGAATGATGCCGGCATTGTTCACCACCACATCAATGCTGTTAAAATGCCGTTCAATCTGGGAGACCATCTCTTTGACCTGGTCCGGTTGAGTCACATCGCAGGTGATACAACTGACGTTGGCGCCATTTTCAAATAACTCTTTGCCTGCCCGCAGAAGTTTATCCTTATTGCGCCCACATAAAATCAGTTTCGCCCCTTGCGCTGCAAACTGACGCGCCAGCACCAGGCCCAGTCCGCGGGAACCTCCCGTTATTAAGACAGTGCGGCCTGACAGGTTTAAGCGATTCATCCGCCGGTAAAGAGAACGTCCTGCCAAAGCCAGTCCGAGACCGGCAGATGCCCATACGAGTTGTTGTTTTAAGCTGGATTTCATGTCTGTAATACTACCTTAATGCACTCGTCCTGCTTCTGTTCAAAAATCCGATACATGTCCGCAGCCTGTTCGAGTGAACTGCGATGTGTAATCAGGAACGAAGGATCGAGTTCGCCTTCACGAATATATTCAAGCAATCGTGGTAAATAACGATGCACGTGTGTCTGGCCCATTCGCAACTGCAGTCCTTTTCCGAATGCCGCCCCAATAGGAACTTTGTCCAGAAAGCCGCCATAAACACCGGGGATCGAAACGGTTCCTCCTTTGCGACAACTATGGATGACCTGCCGCAAGACATGCCCGCGGTCTGTTTCCAGCAGCAGTTTCTCTGCAGCCAGGTCATACCACGCATCCAGAGTCGTGCCGTGCGCTTCGCTGCCAACGGCATCGATACAGGAATCCGGTCCGCGTCCGCCCGTTAATTCCTGAAGCATGGTGAATACGTCCACTTCTTCGTAATTGAGCGTTTTGGCTTTGCAATATTCCCGGGCCAGTTTCAAGCGTTCGGGGAAGCGATCAATGGCAATCACCTGTCCTGCCCCTAATTTATAGGCACTCCAGATGGCAAACAGTCCCACAGGACCACAACCCCAGACCGCGACCGTGTCACCTTCTCTGATCTGACAATTTTCAGCAGCCATAAAGCCGGTAGGGAAAATGTCTGACAGGAACAGTACCTGCTCATCGGAGAGCCCTTCAGGCACAGTGATCGGCCCGACATCAGCGAAGGGCACGCGTACGTATTCCGCCTGCCCGCCAGCATAGCCTCCCAGCATGTGTGAATACCCGAACAGTCCAGACGGAGAGTGACCGTATAGTTTTTCCACCATCCAGGCATTGGGGTTCGAATTATCGCAGAGAGACCAGAGATCGTGTTTGCAGAAATAGCAGCCGCCACAGGCAATCGTAAAGGGGACGACGACTCGATCACCGATCTGGAGATTCGACACTTCGTGCCCCACGGCGACGACTTCTCCCATGAATTCATGGCCGAGAATATCTCCCGCATGCATCGTCGGAATTCGTCCCGTATAAAGATGCAGGTCCGATCCGCAAATGGCTGTAATACTGACTTTCACGATGGCGTCGCGGGGATTTACAATCTGTGGATCGGGAAATGTTTCTACACGAATGTCTTCTTTTCCATGCCAGGAAACAGCTCTCATGATAATCTCACATCTGTTAAATGGTTATTGGAAGTGGTGGCTCCTGTTTAAAACACGAGCAAGGAGATCGACAATTATGATTTATCTACCTTCAGATCGAACATCACCGGTTTCTGGATCTGACCCGGTTCCGGTGCGATCGCGTTCGTCGCAATCTCACCCGCCTCAAGAAGTTGTTTAAATTCCCTCAGATCCTGATTCAATTCCGTCTGAAGATCCTGTCCCAGCAGATGCGCGATTTGAGTGACGATTTGTCCGCCGGGGGGATTGTACATGATCGAAACCACAAGTTCCGTGCCGGCGCCCGTAGACGAATCTTTAAAATGAACAGAACCTGCGGTATCCACCTGAGAACCGGGTAATGACTGCCAGGCGATCACTTCCCCCGGTTTGTCTGTGATAATCTCGGCTTCCCACTGCAGCGTTTTTCCGAATGGCGCGCGGGCCACCCATTCAGAACGCTTTTCATCGATCACTGTCACCGATTCCAGGTGCTGCATGATTTGGGGAAGGTTTTCCAGATTTCGCCAGAACTCGTAAATTTCCTGGCGATCACGATTGATGTGCAGGGCACTATGTACTTTGCTTCCCTGGTGCGAGGCAACACCGGGTCGCGTTCGCTGTGATTCAGCCGTGTTAATACCCAGACCTTCATACAGGTGACAGTGCCCCGTCCACCCGCGATATAGCAGTGAGGCTCCTGCGGCCACGCCCAGTAAACCTGCGCCCGAACCACGTCTCAATCCCATCAAGAGCAGGCTTCCCCCTCCCAGTAACGAAAGCACACGCTCGCTGTTAGCGACATTCTGTGAGAGAGGGCATTGTTTTGCCGATTGACTGGAAGAACACGTTGAATTCATTAATCCCGTTTTCATCTTTCCTCCCTGTTTTATTATCTAGCGACACCCGTACCAAAAGCGCGCTCACTGGTAAGCAGACTCACGCAACCTCCGCTCAGAATCACTTCACTGGCATGAACTAATCATTCCCATTTGCTAATAGCAGCAAATATAGCGAGCAAATCGCGGGCCACTACACAGGATCGGTGAGAAACAAAGTTCGACCAGCGTTCCTGAGCGGTAATATTTCCTGTAATGCCGTGGCTTGTCGCGTTTTCCGGTTCTTCTCACTGCCTGAGTCGATGCGCGTGATGCTTATTCTTCGACTTATCTGTTTCTGGTCTATCAACGCGCACGATGCGCCATGGGCGATCAATGATTCCGGCTTATTTAAGCGGGTGGAAATTTGCTTCTGAAACGCGAAAACGGCGATTTGATAATAGTTTAAAATCTTCTGTTCTGACTGGCTCATCATTTGCAAGGGTGTTTCTCGCTGCGAAGGGCAATTGATTCCGACGTGTTTTCTCTCAGTTTCTGCGAGTTAAAAATGAGACGTCGGGAGATACGAGACAGGAGCCCTTTCAGTGGATGTTACTTGATATGTCTAAAATTGTTTGACAGTCACCATTACACAAACTTTTTTGAGATGGTGGCATAGGAAAATACATACGAGGTTCACATTGAACTAAGGAGAGAAAATGCGGATCGCCCAGGTTTCACCATTGATTGAAAGCGTTCCTCCACAGACCTATGGGGGAATTGAAAGAGTGGTCTCGAATCTGACGGAATCACTTGTTAAGGAAGGGCACGATGTCACCTTATTTGCATCGGGAGATTCAAAAACGACCGCCGATCTGTATGCGATTATAGAGCAATCGCTGCGTTTATCTCAGACGCCGCGAGATCCGGAGATCGCTCAGATCATTCAACTGGAAAAGCTGATCCAGATGCGTGACCGCTTTGATATTATCCATTTTCATATCGAAACGATTCATTTTCCCCTGGTGCGTCATCTTGACATCCCGCATGTGACCACACTGCATTCCCGCCTGGACCGACCGGATGTGATTTCCCTGTACCAGGAATTTCCAGAAGTGCCTGTTGTCTCTATCTCAGATGCGCAGCGGCGTTTTATTCCTGATGCCAACTGGGTCTCAACCGTGTATAATGGAATTCCCGTTAATGAAAAGTACAATGACAGCCCCGGAGATTACCTGCTGTTTCTGGGAAGATTCTGTCCCGATAAAGGTCCGGAAGAAGCGATTGATATCGCTCTGAAATCCAACACCCATCTGAAGATGGCAGCCAAGGTGGATGCGACTGATAAAGCCTATTTCGAATCCCGGATCAAGCCCTTTCTGGAGCATCCCCTGATTGAATATCTGGGGGAAGTCGGTGAGCCCCAAAAATCAGAACTGATATGTGGTGCCCGCGCCCTGTTGTTTCCCATCAAATGGCCAGAACCGTTCGGTCTGGTCATGACCGAAGCGATGGCCTGTGGCACTCCCGTGATTGCCTTCATGGAAGGTTCTGTCCCGGAAGTCGTCAAACCTGGCGTGAGCGGGTTTATTGTGGAGACGGTACAAGAAGCGGTTGCAGCGGTTTCAAAAATCAGCCAGCTGGATCGACGGCTCTGCCGAAAGTATTTTGAAAACCGTTTTACCTGTCAGCACATGGCACAAGGCTACCTGCAAACTTATCAGAACGTACTCGCTGAGTGGAAGAGAAAAGCACATCCCAGCAAACCTGTCTTTAAAAACCAGGACCATCATGCTTCATCAGCAACGCAGCCCGTAATTTCAAAGGGAATTGCTTTTCAAAAGTAAAGTACAGCTCAGACAAGCTGTCGGCCTTAACTGGAAAAGAACACCCTATGGATGACGTCATTCAAATCGACGATCAGTGGTATTACGCTGCCGGTTCACAGAAAACCGACTCTCGAAATCAGGTTCTAAAACAGGGAGACACCTTTGCCGTGCTTGACCTGCTGGGGGATATCTCCCGTACCGGGCTCGGAGAGCAGGGGGTGTATCACCTGGGGACGAGACATCTTTCTCACTGGGAACTGCTGATCAACGATCGTCGGCCCATGCTGTTGAATTCTACGATGAAAGAGGACAATAGCGTATTGATGGTTGAACTGACAACGCCTGATATCCACGAGGGAGACCGTCTGGTGTTACCGAAAGGGCAACTGCATGCTTCCCGTTCCATCATCATTGAAGGCGCCATCCTGTATGAAAACCTGAGACTGACGAACTATTCCAATGCGCCACTGGTTTTCGAAATAAAATATCACTATGCGGCTGATTTTTTCGATATTTTTGAAGTGCGCGGGAATCATCGCAGTCGGCGGGGATCGGTGCTGCCTGTCGAAGTCAATTCTGACTCCGCCCTGCTTAAATATCGGGGGCTGGATCAAATCGAACGCAGCACGGAAATTGATGTCCAGGGAAAGGAGCAAACCGTCTCTGACAAAGAAGCGAACATTCGCATTCAACTTCAGCCAGGTGAATCCGATACTCTGCGGACCATCGTCGCCTGCCAGAATGACCAGATCCCGGTTACGAAACGCAGCCATCAACAGGCGATCCAACAGGTTTCGACTTTTATCGATCAGTTCAATCTGGAGAGAACCTGCATCGAAACTTCGAATGAGCAGTTTAATGACTGGATCAACCGTTCCACCTCCGATCTGATGATGCTGACGTCTGAAACCCCCCATGGTCCTTATCCTTATGCGGGGGTCCCCTGGTTTTCCACTCCTTTCGGACGTGATGGAATCATTACTGCTCTGCAGACGTTGTGGATTCATCCACAGCTTTCAAAAGGCGTTCTCAACTTTCTGGCAGCCACGCAGGCTACAGAACTCGATTCTGTTGCTGAATCAGAACCAGGAAAGATATTTCATGAAATCCGTGAAGGGGAAATGGCGGCTTTAGGCGAGATTCCCTTTCGGCGTTATTACGGGACTGTGGATGCCACTCCCTTGTTTGTGATCCTGGCTGCCCATTATTACTGGCGGACAGGAGATCTGGAGTTCCTGGAAAAAATCTGGACGAATATCAAACGCGCCATCGCATGGATCGACAGCTATGGAGATCCCGACCGCGATGGTTTTCTCGAGTACATGAGGCAGAATGAAGATGGCTTAAAGCAACAGGGCTGGAAAGACTCGGATGATTCCGTCTTTCACGCTGATGGAAAAAATGCAGAAGGCGCCATCGCACTCAGCGAAGTTCAGGGATATGTGTATGCTGCAAAAAACAGGGCCGCTGACCTGGCAGAAATCTTTGGTGAGAAAGAATGGGCCAACCAGCTGCGTGCAGAGTCAGTCGATCTGAAAAAAAAGTTTAATGAACGGTTCTGGGTCGATGCGATTGGAACCTTTGCCATTGCCCTGGATGGAGATAAAAATCCCTGTGCCGTTAAAAATTCCAACGCCGGTCATCTCCTGTATAGCGGGATTGTGGAAGAACAGTACGTCAAGCGACTCGCAGAGACGTTGATGGATGAGGATACCTTCAACGGCTGGGGCATTCGCACCATTTCCCGCGGGGAATTGAGATATAATCCGATGTCCTATCATAACGGCTCCATCTGGCCCCATGATACTGCCCTGTGTGCTGCCGGCCTGTCGCGTTATGGATATCAGTCAGAGTGTACCCGACTGCTGGCAGGGATGTTCGATGTCTCCTGTTTTCTGGAATGGCATCGCTTGCCGGAACTCTTTTGCGGTTTCGACCGAATCAACGGACACGCACCGACCTTGTATCCGGTCGCCTGTGCTCCCCAGGCCTGGGCCGCTGGTTCCGTGTTCATGCTGCTGCAATCCTGTCTGGGTCTCAAGTTCTATTCCCATCTGTCTGAAATCCGCTTTGAAAATCCCATGTTGCCGCCTGCCATTCAGTGGATCTCGATCAAAAATCTGCGCATGGGTGAAGCAACCATCGACTGCACCTTGCGTCGTCACCCTCGTGATGTGGGGATGAATGTGGATCGGAAAGAAGGCAATGTGAAAATTGTTCTGGTCTCCTGAGACAGATTGTCGCCCTTAATCCTCGATCTACTAATCAGCTTACTCAGAACAGGAAATTTCCTGTTGCTCCCAATCCTAAAGGTACGGGAATTGCGTGAATTAAAATCAGCCACAGATGGGAATGACCGTTCAAACAAAAAGATCCTGTCTGGCAGGAAGATTATCCGTAAAGCGGAAGCAAACCGGACTTCCGGCTGGTTGCAGAGCGTCCGGTCTGAAGGCTCAAGCGACAGTCGCAACCAGCGTCAAACTATTGAAATCCATGAAGAGAACAATGTGTCCTGGCAACATCCAAAAAAACTCTCATCAACTGGAATGAAATTATGAATCCGATTCCACAATTGCAGAAATGGGACAGTACTCTTGATTTGTTGAGAGACCCTTATGGATTCATTTCCAGAAACTGTCAGAACGAACAGTCCGATCTGTTTGAGGCGCGACTGTTGTTGCAGAAAACGTTCTGCATGCGAGGACAGGAAGCCGCTCAGGTGTTTTATGATCCCGATCTTTTTTGTCGAGCGGGAGCGGCACCCAGGGCAGTCATGAAAACGTTGTTTGGCCAGGGAGGCGTTCAGGGGCTGGATGAAGACGCACATCGACATCGCAAGCAGATGTTTTTGTCGATCATGACGACCGAGCAGATCGATCATTTAGAAGTGCTGACGGAACGACAGCTGTCAGCAGCCGTACCTCGCTGGAAAGAGATGGCGGAAGTACCTCTGTACGAAGAATTCCAACGGGCACTGACAATCGCTGTCTGCGACTGGGCAGGGGTTCCCCTCGCGGATTCCGAAGTGGAGTTACGAACCAGGCAGTTGACGTCACTGTTCCACGATGCAGCGAAAATCGGCATGGGACATTTTCGTGCACGTATGGCGCGGCGACAGACGAATGCCTGGATCACAGACTTGATAAAACAAATCCGAGCCCAGGAGATTTCGCTCCCCGCACACAGCCCGGCGTCGACCATCGCCTGGCATCGTGATCTGAAAAATAATCTGCTGGAACCGCAAGTCGCCGCCGTCGAACTGTTGAATCTATTGAGACCGGTCGTCGCGATTTCCGTGTATATGACGTTAATCGCCCATGCTCTGCATTTTCATCCCGATTGTCGGGAAAAACTGAAATCTGGTTCTGATGAATATGTACGAGCTTTTGTGCAGGAAGTGCGACGCTACTATCCATTTTTTCCTTTTACAGCGGCGATTGTGCAGACTTATTTTGAATGGAACGGTTTTGAATTTCCACGGGGGAAGCGTGTACTGCTCGATTTGTATGGCACGAATCACGACGGTCGCATCTGGAAAGAGCCGGAGCTGTTTCAACCCGATCGATTTTCGCAGCGGGAACCGACTCCCTATGATTTCATCCCCCAGGGAGGTGGTGAATATGCGTTAAATCATCGCTGCCCGGGAGAATGGATCACGGTCAGTCTGATGCAACTGACTTCTCGGTTTCTGACACAAAAGATTCACTATGAAGTGCGAGATCAGAAACTGGAGATCGACTTCTCTCAAATGCCGGCTTTACCGCGAGACCCGTTCATGATTTCCTCGGTACGTGCCGCAGGAAGTCAGCCCGTGGCCACGTCGCCTTCTCAGCCGCATCGCGTCCGGATTTAACAGAAGTCTCAATGGAAGCACGGTCGCTGAATAGAGTTCATTTAAATTATGATAACCCGGAACGGAGACCATTTCAGAAATGGCTTATCCGTCGTTCATTTAAACAGGAGAATCAGTCATGGCATATGTCAGTATCAATCCTCTCACCAATGAAACACTCAAGGAATATGATCCGCTCACGCGGGAACAGACAGTCGAGGCGATTGAGCAGGCTGATGAGGCTTTCGATTGCTGGCGGCATACTTCCTTTGACGAACGTAAAAACCTGATGTTGCAGTATGCAGCAGGACTGCGAGAGCGCATCGATGAGTTTTCCAGGCTGATTACACTGGAGATGGGCAAACGAATCTCAGAAAGCCGCGAAGAAATCAATTTCTGTGCGGAAATTGCCGAGTTCTACGCCAATGGTGCTGAAAAGTTTCTGGCCGACCAGCCTATGGAAGTCGACGATGCGGATGCGTATGTGCAATATGCACCGATTGGCGTTCTGTTGGGGATAATGCCCTGGAACTTTCCCTTTTACCAGGTCACGCGGTTCGCCGCTCCGAATATCATGGCAGGAAATACGGTTCTGGTAAAACATGCCAGCAACGTTCCGCAGTGTGCGCAGGCTATTCATGATCTGTTCAGAGACTGCGGTGCACCCGAGGGTGTTTTCACAAATCTTTTTATTCCCAAGGAATTCATCAAGTCTGTCATCGAAGACGACCGCATTCAGGGCGTTTCACTGACGGGCAGTGATAAGGCAGGTGCGATCGTCGCCGGAGAGGCAGGGCACAAACTCAAGCGTTCGGTTCTGGAACTGGGCGGCAACGATCCGTTTATTGTGCTGGAAGATGCGGATATGGAACATGTGATTAAAATGGCCGTCCAGGGAAGAATGACAAATACAGGGCAATCCTGTGCAGCTTCAAAACGATTTATAATTGTCCAGAAAGTTGCCGATGAATTCCTGTCTGCCTTTAAAGAGGAAATGTCTAAACTCAAGCTGGGTGATCCGCTCGATCCGGAAACCGATGTGGCGCCACTGTCGACCGAGGAGGCTGCGGTCAACCTGGATGAAATGGTGCAGAAAACCATCAATGCCGGCGCAACCGTCGTGCTGGGGGGAGGACGGCCCGACCGTGAGGGCGCATTCTATAACCCGACCATTCTGACTGACATCACCCGCGATATGCCGACTTATGATCAGGAATTATTCGGTCCCGTCGCGAGTGTCTATGTTGTTAAAGATGAAAAAGAAGCGATCCAGGTTGCCAATGATTCGTCTTACGGACTGGGTGGCTCTGTCTATACCAAGGATATTGACCGGGCCCGTCACGTGGCGGAACAGGTCGATACGGGCATGATGTTCATTAATCAGCCGACAAACTCGCAGGCAGAATTACCATTCGGAGGTACAAAACATTCCGGCTACGGTCGTGAGCTGTCTCATCTCGGGATTCTGGAATTTGTCAATAAAAAACTGATTCATGCGATGAAATCCTGAGTGTCTGTCAGTTCGCTGAATTTTTGAAATGAAACAAAATAGCTCGTCTGAGAGGAAAGGAAAAGAGAATATGCAATCGCGACAATTTCAGCTCACAGGCTATCCCGAGGGACTGCCGACTCTGGATCACTTTGAACTGGTCGAAACCGAACTCAAGTCTCCCGGGGAAAATGAATTTCTGGTGCAAAACGAATGGCTGTCCGTCGATCCTTACATGCGGGGACGGATGCGTGAAGGTGAGAGCTATGTGAAGCCGTTTCAGATTGGTGAGCCGATGGAAGGCGCGTGCGTTGGCAAGGTAATAGAATCCCGGAATCAGGAGTTTTCCGAGGGGGATTATGTGCTGGGTAACCAGGGCTGGCGGGATGTCTGGCTGTCTGATGGAACCGGGGTGATGAAAGTCGATCCCGAAGCGGTTCCTCTGCAGGCTTACCTGGGTATTCTGGGGATGACCGGTATGACCGCTTACGTAGGACTGCTGAAGATCGGCGAACTGAAAGAGGGAGACCGCGTCTTTGTATCAGCGGCATCCGGTGCCGTTGGTTCGACTGTCTGCCAGATTGCAAAACTTCACGGTTGCTTCGTAGTGGGAAGTGCCGGCTCAAAACAGAAGATCGACTGGTTGAAAGACAAAGCCGGCATCGATGCTGCTTTCAATTATAAAGAGGTGGATGATGTGTCCGCACGGTTGAAAGAACTGGCTCCGGAAGGCATCGATCTTTATTACGACAATGTGGGAGGGGACCATCTGCAGGCTGCCCTTGATAACCTGAATGACTTCGGGCGCATCGTCTGCTGTGGCATGATCTCGACTTATAACGACAAGTCTCCTCAGCCAGGGCCGGACAACCTGTTTAAAATCATCACCAAACGACTGAGAATGCAGGGATTTATCGTCCGGGATCATGGTGATCAGCAGGATGAGTTCCAGAACAGAATGACAGAATGGATCCAGGCAGGAAAAATGCATTGGGAAGAGACCGTGACGACAGGTCTGGAACAGACGCCTCAAGCATTCATCGATTTATTTCACGGCAGCAAAATGGGAAAAGCGGTCGTGAAATTAACCGAATGATCGTCTCTCGACTGTCTCCGGTATGACCGTAGCGTTTCCCAGGTCATTGGGACCGCGTGTCATTGAATGATAGACGCTCTCATTCAATGTGATGCGCAATCGACGTTCACAAATTCAAGCCCTCTGCTGCCGAGAGAGAGCAGAAGGTGCTTCAGAAGCCCCTCGATGCGTTTCTGGCCTGGTAGATTTCGGTCCGACACCGCTTCTGTACAAGCTGTTTGCTGAACGACCAGTCTGGCTGATCGTGACTCGCGCAAGGCAGCCTGACTCCTCAATTTACACGTGTTTTCAGTGTTCAAACAGGGAGAAAACGGCTGTAAACAAAAGCTTAGAATATTGGCACATTTTTCGCTATGCATCTGGTATCCCTGCTTCAGGGCTCCAATCCCACCTGCCCAGTATAACCAGAGGTCGCAGCCGATGATTGACAACCGAAAAAAAACAGTGGAGAAAGCCCAGGCCCGGGAAGGTGTGCTGGAAACCATCGGGGCCACGCCTTTGATCCGCCTGCGTCGCTATCTGGGCAGTCCCGATGTGGCCCTCTTCGCCAAAATGGAGTGCTTTAACCCGGGAGGCAGTGCGAAAGATCGGCCGTCGCGTGCCATGATCGAAGAAGCCTTTCAGACGGGAGAGATTAATTCTCATACCACGATCATTGAGTCTTCTTCAGGAAATATGGGGATTGGACTGGCTCAAGTCTGCCGGTATTACGGGCTCCCCTTTATTTGTGTGGTAGACGTACGGGCTCAACCTCAGAATATTGCGATTATGAAAGCACTGGGTGCAGAAATCGAAATGGTGACGGAGCCACTGGAAGGTGACTTCCTGAAAGCCAGACTGGCTAAGGTTAAATCGCTGCTGAAGACAATCCCTGATTCGTTCTGGCCTAATCAGTATGGTAACAGACATAATCCTGCAGCGCATGAAAACGGTACGATCAGAGAGATCGACGAGGCGCTTAATGGTCAGCTCGATTATCTGTTTGTTGCCACCAGCAGTACGGGAACCATTCGTGGTTGCCGCGATTACCTGCGGAAGCGCGGGCGAAAAACAAAGATCGTCGCCGTCGATGCCATGGGAAGTGTGTTGTTTGGCGGACAGGCAGGCGAGAGACGCATCCCCGGCCTGGGCGCAGGGAATATTCCCGACCTGGCAGAAGGTCAGCAGTTCGATGCCGTACGGCGCGTCTCTGAACTGGACTGCGTCGCCGGCTGCTGGCGCATGGTTCAAAAAGAAGCGATGCTCGTCGGTGGTTCGGCAGGGGGAGTCCTGGAAACGGTTCGCGCAATGAAACACGAACTGCACGACAAAATCTGTGCGGTGATTTTACACGATTCAGGCACTCGTTACCTGGATACCATCTTTTCCCCGGAGTGGGTGGAAAGCCAATTGGGTTATACCGAATCCGAAGTGCAACAACGTCTGGAGAGTAATCTCTGTGTCGATTGTGGCCTGCGTGATCGTGGTTTTTCCTTTCACCCTCCTCAGTACTCTGATTTGTCCCAATTCTGATGCCCGATCTCATTGAACAGCAAGGTCCACTTACCGCCCCCGCGAGTAAGAGAGAACCGTTTCGTATCGCCCTGGCCGGATGTGGTCCCAAAGGCATGTACTGCCTGGAACGATTGATTCAGCGTCTGAATCAATCTGACTCTCGTGATGAAATTCAAATTATCATATTTGATCCCGAGAATGTGCCGGGCGCCGGCCCCGTGTATCACCCCGATCAACCACACTATCTGCGGATGAATTATGCATCCGGCTTAATTGATACCTGGTCTGAATCTCCGGGCTCTCGAGAGAAAGACGAGTACCCTGACCTGGTTCACTGGCTGCAGCGGCATTATCCGGAAATGGCTGATCCGAACGGGTTTATCCCGCGTGCTGTTACGGGGGAATATCTTGCGGACTGTTACAAGAAAATCCTGCAGTGTTGCCCTGCTTCCTGCAGCATTGAACATAGACAGCAGAAAGTGATTGATATTCAACGAATTGAACACCGCTGGATGTTGAAAACGAATGCGTCTGCAGAAATCTATGACGAAGTCTTGATCTCCATCGGACATGAAGGGTGGCGGAGTGCTGCAGATAACCAGGACCAGCCTGAAACAGTCATACCGCATGTATTTCCCGTCACCGAGATGCTGACTTACGGTCGAATTCCTGCCGGCTCGCGCGTCGCTGTGCGTGGTTTTGCACTCACATTTATCGATGCCTGCCTGGCTTTGACGGAGGGTCGGGGAGGGTCTTTTTCCTGCCAGCAGGGCGAATGGAAATATCAACGCTCGGGGAATGAAGTGGACTGTATCCTGCCTTTCTCGCGTAGCGGTCGGCCGATGTTTCCCAAGCCTGACAAGCATCGGCTCTCACTGCCGGATCAGCTGGAAACGATCTGGGAGCAGGGGCGGTCTCGATTGATGCATCTGGATCAGCCGGAACAGGGACTGGAATTCAAGAGCATGATCTGGCCGGTCATTCTGCAGACCGCGGCCAAAGCGCTGGTGCTGGTCAATCCAGAGCAGTTTCCCGAGATGAAGCCGACGACGAAGCAACTGGCTCACTGGTACAATCAATGGACCAGCAGCACCTGTTCGGGAGCAGAAGTCTTCGCACTGTTAAAACATGCTTACCATGTCGCGACAGGGAGGGAACAACCGGATGAAATCTGGGCAGTGGGTGAAACCTTTCGGCAGCTCTATTCCGCACTCGTACGCAGAATCAGTCACGGCGGCTTATCTGTTTCCAGCTGGCATGAGTTTTCAGAATGTGCAGTCGAAATGGAACGGCTCGCGTTCGGGCCTCCTGCGGAGAATGTCGGGCGGATGCTGGCGCTGATCGAAGCGGGTCTGATCAATCTGGATTTTCTGAAAGGTAGCGTGGTCCAGAAGGAGCATACGCTTAAACTGACACAGCAGGGCAGGGCGATTGACGTGGATCGACTCGTGCATGCTGTGATTCCTCACTCTCAACAGTTCGCGAAGGATTCGATCCTTTCGAAAATCATTTCTGCCGGATGGGCACGCTGTATCCAGGGAGCAGGGGGCATCGAAGTCAATCGATCTGGTCGTCCTGTTGCAGTCACTGGGGAGATCATGCGCGGACTGGCCGTCATCGGCCGGGCTACGGAAGGCTGTGTTCTGGGGAACGACACCCTGACGCGACTGTTACATAAGCATCCCGATCAGTGGGCTCGTTCTGTCTGTCGTCGCATTCAGCAAAGGTGAGGTCGCATGGAGTCTGTCAGATCTGATCAGTCCTCAAAAAATTCGAGTCTCGTATTGGAAGACACGCAGGCGATGCTGCGGGAATACTGCCAGGGGCTTGTTCCGCTACCCGCCAGACTGGAAACCTGGATGTTGTCGTTGTGCAGCAGTCCGGTCCTGCCTGAAATGGTGCACGAGTACGGTTCCCCGCTGAATGTACTCTCTCTTCAGCCGTTCCAGAAGAATTTAAACCTGCTGCGGGAGACAGCCCAGGCATTTGGTCTGGATTTCGAAGTCTATTTTGCCCGCAAAGCGAATAAATGCCTGACGTTCGTGGAAGCGGCCAGTCAGCAGGGCTGTGGGATCGATACCGCCAGTACGAATGAAATCAGACAGTCGCTTGACCTGGGAGTTCCCGCTGAAAAAATCATTTGCACAGCGGCTGTTAAAAGTGAGGAATTGTTGCATTTGTGTATCAATGCGGGGATTACGATTGCCATTGATAACACGGATGAGCTGTTACTCACAGAACGTCTGGCGCGGGAAGCGAAACGCACGACGAAGATCGCATTAAGGATCAGCGGGTTTGCTTATGAGGGCAAAAAGCTGAACTCGCGGTTTGGGTTCGATATTGCAGAAGTCCCTTCTGTGGTTCAACGTTTCTGGTCGCAGGAAACTGAAACGGTAAGTACTCTGTCGATTACGGGACTGCATTTTCATCTGGATGGGTACAGCCGACACCAGCGGATTGCGGCGATTCGACAACTGCTGCCTTACATTGATGATTTGCGGTCGCAGCAGCATCCGGTTGTGTTTCTGGACATGGGAGGTGGCTTTCCCATGAGTTATCTCGACTCGAAAGCTGCCTGGGAGCGTTTCTGGCGAGAACACCGTCAGGCTCTGCTGGGAAATCGAAATCCGCTGACCTGGGAGAATCATGGCCTGGGCCTGATTGCAGATGAGGGCAGACTGCTGGGTAAGCCTAAGTGTTATCCCTATTACCAATCGCCAGTTCAGCAGGACTGGTTACAGGATCTGTTGCAGGCAGACTGCGAAGACACAACCATTGCCAAAGCACTCTGCCGCCGCAAGCTTCAACTGCGGTGTGAACCTGGACGAAGTGTCTTAGATGGTTGTGGCCTGACCGCGGCACGAGTAGAATTTCGTAAGCAGCGCAGCGATGGCAGCTGGTTCATCGGGCTTTCCATGAATCGCACGCAGTGCCGTACCAACAGCGATGATTTTCTGGTAGATCCTTTGTTGATTCCGGTAGATAAAGAGAAGACTGTGTCGGAGACAGCACCAGCGATGGAAGGTTACCTGGTGGGTGCGTACTGTAATGAATCGGAATTCTTAAGCCTGAGGCGTTTGCAGTTTCCACAGGGGGTGTCGATTGGCGATCTGGTTGTGTTTCCAAATACAGCCGGTTATTTCATGCATTTTCTGGAGAGCCGATCACATCAGTTTCCACTTGCCAGAAACGTGTTTTTTGATCCGGAAACGGAACAGGTCGACCTTGATCCGATAGATCAGGAGATTTGACGGGGTACACCAATTACAGTGAGGCTTTAAAAATCATGTTCTGATCTTCCTGAAGCGTATCACATTTAACCATAGTGTTTCTCAATCTATTATACTCGGTTCAAATGTCCCTGGAGACTCTACAGTAAAACTGGACACAGTCTTGATGAAAAGAATGGGTTATGACCACACAATTCGACATCCTGATTCTGGGATCGGGTCCCGCGGCGACCCGGATTGCTGAGCAGTGCGCAGAAAAATTCAAGGTCGCTGTCATTGATTCGCAGCAAATTGGAGGCACCTGTGCTTTGCACGGCTGCAATCCCAAGAAAGTACTGGTTCACGCCGCCGAGTTGGCTGACTGGACACGACGGTCGAAAGGGCAGTTAATTGCTGATGACAGCCAGGCCAGGATTGACTGGTCGCAGTTAATCGCTTTTAAAGAGACGTTCACAAAACCCGTTACGCCTCAAAAAACAAAAAAGTTTGAAAAGAAGAATATCAGCATCATCCAGGGCACTGCGCGCTTCACGGGTTTGCAGACTATCCAAGTCGATGACGCCGAACTGGAAGGGGAAAAAATTGTGATCTGCACCGGCGCCAGGCCGGCAACCCTCAATATTCCCGGAGAGGATTTGCTCACTCACAGCGATCAGTTTCTGCAGACGCCCCGGTTACCCGCAGAGATCCTCTTTATTGGCGGGGGTTATATCTCGTTCGAATTTGCCCATGTGGCTCAACGGGCAGGTGCAGCAGTCACGGTAATGGATCACAATAAACGACCACTGAGTGACTTTGAACCCTCCCTGGTCGACCGCCTTGTGAAATATTCGCGTGACCTGGGTATCAACATCATTCTGTCTGCAGATGTACTGTCCTTATACAAAAATAAGAACAGAAAACTGGAAGTGACTGTGAGGCAAAACTGGATGGAGAAAGAGTATTATACCGACATGGTCGTACATGGTGCCGGTCGCGTCCCGGCTACCGAGGGACTGGATCTGGAACGGGCGGCGATTGAATATGATGAAACGGGAATCAAGGTCAATCAATTTATGCAGAGCATTTCCAATCCGCATGTCTATGCCGCCGGTGATGTGGCTGGCACCGATCAACCCAAACTGACGCCAGTCGCCAATCAGCAGGGTTTTACCGTGGTGAAAAATATTATGGAGGGCAATCAGGCGACTCCCGATTATGGCGTAGTACCTCGCGTCCTGTTTACTGTACCTCAACTGGCATCAGTGGGGATGAACGAAGACCAGGCCAGCGAAGCGGGATACGATTTCGAGGTTCAGGACGGCGATATGAGCAGTTGGGGCTCGCTGCGAAAGGTGGGAGCCACCTGTGCGGCGTATAAAATCCTCATCGACAGGCAGACCGATCAGATCCTGGGAGCACATCTGCTTGCCCCTGATGCGGGGGAAACCATTAATCTGTTTGCGCTGGCTATGAAGTTCCGTCTGACCGCGACCGACGTTAAATCGGTGCTGTTTGCGTTTCCGACCTCTGCCTCTGGCATTCGCAATATGCTTTGAGAATCATTGCCCCGGATAATTCATATCGCAACGATTGGACATGAACACAGCGGGTTCTGCCTGCAAGCGTCCGACTGTCAAAAGCCAGTTCGTTCAGACCTGTTCAGTCAGTTGCTTTTCATGAGAATTCTGATAAGACCGTGAATCATGGGAACGAAATTCGCAATTACGGAACCAGGCGTGTAAATATCGTGCTGACATATTGATTCCTGTCCAGGAAAGCAATATTCTTGCGCACGTCCTGCAAATACATTAGGCACGCCTGTCTCTGCCTGACTCTTAAAAAAGTAATGATATCTATGCCAGAAGTTGAATGGGAACGTCTTGTCGCCGAATCGGAGCGTGAACCGGGTGCCAACTGGAAACGCTGGGGACCGTATCTGGCTGAGCGTCAGTGGGGAACCGTACGCGAGAGTACCGCCATCAGTGATCCCTGGCTGAATTTCACACACGAAGGAGCCACCTGGCGCACTTATCGCTGGGGGGAAGATGGTCTGCTGGGCATCTGCGACCGGCAGTGCCGACTCTGTTTCGGACTGACTTTCTGGAACGGTAAAGACCCGATTCTGAAAGAGCGGCTGTTTGGTCTCACCGGGCCGGAAGGCAACCATGGGGAAGACGTCAAAGAGGCCTATTATTACCTGGACTCGACTCCCTCGCATTCGTATCTGAAGGCGCTGTATAAATATCCGCAGTCCGAATTCCCGTATGCAAAGCTACGTGAAGAAAATGCGAAGCGTTCCCGAAAAGAGCCGGAGTATGAACTGACCAATACCGGTATCTTTGACGAAGGGCGTTACTTCGATATTGAGATGGAATACGCCAAGGCGGCTGACGAAGACATTCTGATCCGCGCCACCGTGTTTAATCGCGGGC
>TARA_R100001132_G_scaffold27576_1_pt1 | contig 21356 bp, 22 predicted proteins | sample TARA_R100001132 | Tara Oceans TARA_R100001132 (sample SAMEA2621247) | marine metagenome | biome: marine biome (ENVO:00000447); feature: mesopelagic zone (ENVO:00000213); material: "saline water (ENVO:00002010), including plankton (ENVO:xxxxxxxx)" | depth 800 m | reverse complement strand
TGGCGGATACCGATACCGGGTACGAGGCCCGCCGGTTTGAAGACCGCGACTTCCGCCATTGGGTGCGCAGCAATGTCGTTGCTCATCGCCAGCCAGGCTATGCCATCGTCAATATCTCCCTAAAGCCCACGGGCGGCATTCCGGGTGATATTTCCGGCGATCAAATGGATGCAGTGGCCGATATTGCTGATGCCTATGCACTGGACAGTGAAATCCGCGCAACGCTGCAGCAGAATCTGGTTCTGCCCCATGTGAAGCTGTCGGACCTGCCTGCCGTCTATGACAAGCTGGTCGCAGCCGGTCTGGCCACAGGCAATATCGGGCTGGCGGGCGATATTATTGCCTGTCCGGGGCTGGATTACTGCAACCTGGCGAATGCGCGCGCGATCCCCATCGCACAACAGATTTCCGACCGGTTTGCAGATCTGAACCGGCAATACGATATCGGCAATCTGGAGATCAAGATTTCCGGCTGTATCAATGCCTGTGGACATCACCATGTCGGCCATATCGGCATTCTGGGCGTCGATCGGAAAGGGGAAGAGCATTATCAGCTGACCCTGGGCGGACGCGCCGATAATGCGGCTGCCATTGGGGACATCACCGGCCCTGGTTTCAGTGCGGATGGCATCATTGATGCCGTTGAAAATGTTGTAGAGACCTATCTGTCCCTGCGCCAGGACCCCGCGGAACGGTTCATTGATACCCTGGAACGGGTGGGTCACGCCCCCTTCAAGGAAAACCTGTACGGCCCAAAGGCCGCCTGACGAAAGGAAGCGAACACCATGGCCCTTCTTAAAAATGGTACCCAAGTGTCAGATCAATGGCTGGTGGCAGGCGATGATACACCGGTCCAGGCGGATATTCCGACCATCGTATCCTACAAGCGGTTCCTGGCAGAGCGTGATACCCTGGTGCGCAGCCGCGCCGAATTGGGTGTGAAGCTGGCACCCGGCGACGATGTGGCGGCCATTGCCTCCGATCTGCCCAGATTGCAGGTTGTCGCCCTGGATTTCCCCAAATTCACCGACGGGCGTGCCTATTCCACCGCGCGCCTGCTGCGTCAGCGTTATGGCTTCCAGGGGGAAGTCCGCGCCACGGGGGATGTTCTGCGCGACCAATATCTGTTCATGAAGCGCGCAGGCTTTGATGCCTTCCAGGTGAAAGACGGTGCAGAGACACAGGCCTGGATCGCGGCAATGGGCGAACTGTCCCACTATTATCAGCCCGCTGCCGACGGTACGCCCGCCGTCTGGGCCCAGCGCCACGCCATCGCGGCTGCTGAATAGCACGCGCATTAGGGCTGAGTTAAACTCTATTTCGGCAACCGAGTTGCTGCAACACGGCCGAATATGCCCAACGCCCGGGTCGCCCGGCTGACAGCATTCAGGTCGGATCGGGCGACCCCCTGGGCAAGATAGTCCTGCCATTCGGCAATTCTGTTTATTGGCTGGGTCACGGTCGTCATGGAATAGCCCCGCCCTGTGGGGCCCCGCAACAACAAGGCCTGATCGCTGCGGGTGATGACATGACCGGCGACCAGCATATCGGTCATATCAATCATATCATGCAGCGCCAGTGACCGCGGGTCATAGCGGTCCCCGATCATCAGATAGGTTGCTTCCAGGCTGGGCGTGACGCGGTCAAAATCATCGCCAAAAGGGCCCCGTGGTGGCGGATCTGGTAATCGATCCTGAAGGCGACCAGCCTTGCCCGCAGCCCTAGCCTTGCCGGGACCCATAGAACGCTTGATGCGCCGACTGTGACCCAACAGCGGGGTCCCGGTTTCTCCAAACAACGTTGTTGAAGAACCATCATCGCGGATTGGTTCTAAAAAGGATGTTATCTTCATCGTATCGGCCTCCAACCAGCATCAGATCTGGCAAGAGGCATGAAGCAAGAGACGTGCCATTGATCCTTTAAGGGGATTTGCGGAAATAGTGCTCAATCGCTGCAAACCCGGCAGCATGAGCCGAAAAGCCAAAGCTGCCATGGTCCTGAATTTCCTGTGCCGCCGCCAGCAAGGACCCATAGGCCAGACGGGCAAAGGCGGACCCAATGCTGACCCGCTTGACGCCCGCCTGTTTCAGCGCGTCTAGATCGAAAGTCGCACCCGGCATTCCCATCACAATATTGACCGGACGTGTGACGGACTGACACAGGGTGCGGATACTATCCAGATCCTTCAGGCCGGGCGCATACAGGACATCCGCGCCCACCGCCTCAAAGGCCTGCAAACGGCGGATCACCGCATCCAGGTCTGTCCCGCCCCACAGGAAACTTTCACAGCGCGCCGTCAGAATGAAGTTGGGGGATATAGCATGCGCCGCTTCCACCGCTGCGGCCACCCGTTCTACCGCCAGACCCTGATCAAAGATCGGATTGGCGCGATCCCCGGTATGATCTTCGATGGAGCAACCCGCCAGACCAATTTCCCCGGCCAGCGTCACGGTTTCAGCAACCCCGTCTGGCGTATCGGCAAACCCTTTTTCCAGATCGGCCGATACCGGCAGCGGTGTTGCATCCACCAACATCCGACAGTGATCCATCACGGTGTCGCGCGTGCTTTCCCCTTCACAGACCCCCATGGAAAAAGCCATCCCGGCACTGGTCGTCGCCAGGGCTTTGAACCCGAATCCATGCAGAATTCGCGCAGATCCAACATCCCAGGGATTGGGAATCACAAAGGGGATATCCTGCTGGTGCAAGGCCCGGAAGGCCGCGCGCTTTTCTTCACACAGAATGCTCATGTCAAAATCCTTCTCATGATGGGGCGTGTTTCAGACGGCCTGGCGACTTCCTGATACCCCGCCCGGCGGAAAGCCGCAGCAAGACCCGTCCAGGCATAGACGGCTGGGTAATTGGGGACGTTCGGGTCGACTGGATAGCCTTCTACCGCTGGGCCACCCCGGCGTCGCACAAAATCCGCTGCACCATCCAACAATTTCACCGACAGGCCCTGCCGCCGATGGCTCTTGGCAATTGTCAGGCAGGACACCGACCAAACCGGTATATCATCCAGTGGTTTGAACAGGCGCGACCGGTCCAGATAGGGATAGGCCGGGCGCGGCGCGATGGCACACCAGCCAACCGCCCGGTCCCCATCGAATGCCAGCAGCCCCGGTGGATCGGTTTCAAATAATGCCTTTAGCGCATCACGGTTCGGCGCGCCCTTGCCTGCATCAAAGCTTTTGCGATCCAATCGCCACAGCATGCACCAGCACCCCCCAGAACCGCCTTTCTTGGGTCCCATCAACTCAACGAAAGCATCCCAAACATCCGGGCCAGCCTCGCGCAGTTCAATTGTATCCATATCACCCATCAGCCTGTTTCCAGTCACCCGTCGTATTCCACCAGCGATGCGGATTGTTGCGATCATCCAACCCTTTTGAGCGGCTGACCAGAGTGTCCTGCACCTTTATAACCGGTTCCTGATAACTGTGTACCTGAAATACCGCTTCGACCACTTGCCCCAGAATATCTTGATCGGGTGTTAGATCGAAACTGACTTCGACCACACCTGGGCGCTCCCGCACGGCACTTTCGGCCCCCGCTGCTGCCCCGTCCAGGGGTCGGTACCGCTCCGTTCCCACCGCCGTGACATAAGCGTTATTGTCATAGGGACCTTGCCGCAATGGCGTGACCGCGCTGACATGCTCCATTATGCGTGCGATGTCTTCCACAGGGGCCTGAATGGTAACAGTCCAGAATTTCAACATGCGAACCGAATGGGTTTCAAATGCCGATAACAGCGTTGATTCAGTCATGCCGACCCCCGCATAGAACAGGGGTTTCCTGCAAGTTTCCATCCCCAGACGGGCAGCGTTTCATTGCAAAGTCTCCTGATTACAAAGTTCCATTCTTGGTCCAGGAAGACTATCAAATTGCTGCTGACAACAGCATGTCAGCAATGGTGCTATCGTCGCTGAATTGAGGAGACTTTGAGTGAGCAAGTCAGGACGCCTGTTTGAAATCATTCAAATCCTGCGCACGGCTGATCGGCCGGTAACCGCGCAAACCATTGCTGATGGGTTGGAAGTCGCGAAACGGACGGTTTATCGCGATATCGCAACGCTGCAGGCGATGCGGGTTCCAATCGAAGGAGAAGCAGGGATCGGTTATATCATGCGACCGGGCTATGATCTGCCGCCCCTGATGTTCGAGGCGGAGGAGATCGAAGCCATTGTTGTCGGCCTGGCCATGTTGGGACGGACGCGGGATATTGGTCTGTTACGCGCGGCTGAACGGGCAAGCCGCAAGATCGCCTCTGCCACCCCACAGCATGCAGGTCCCTTGGCAGACCGTGCCCTGTATGCTTCCCATTGGAATGCGATTCCAGAGTCCGAAACAGACACACAGTTCATTCGTGAAGCGTTGCGCGACGAAGACCGCCTTTCAATCGCATATACCGATGCCCAAGGCGCGGAAAGCACCCGAACGATCCTGCCGCTGGCGATGATCTATTACATCGACGCAATCGTCCTGGCTGCGTGGTGCGAGTTGCGCGAGGATTTCCGTCATTTCCGGCTGGACCGGATCACCATGGCGGATCGCCTTAACACCCCGTTCAAAGACCGCGCGGTCAGCCTGCGCCAAAAATGGCGCGAGACGACAAACCTGACTTAAACAGCCGCTTTACCCCCCTATAGCAGGGCTTTGACCGCGCTAGAATAGACCACGGTGCCATCGCTGGAGAACCGTTCGTGGTTTCGTTCGATATCACCCAGACGATACAGATAGTTCACCATCATCCCGGCGGATTGCTCAATGCCCTTGGGGGATGTATCGCCCATCCAGTTGATCCGCTCGACCTGGGACCCATTCTGCAGATGGAACCGTGCGACCGGGTCCAGCGGCAGGGTCCCACGCTTTTCTTCCACCAGATAGCGGGCGCATAACCGGGTCAGCGGCTCTTTCAAGGCCGCGACCAAAGCATCATCCTGGGTCCAGGACGGATCGGCCAGAATCTTCATCAGATAGCCCTTGGTCGCGGTTTCGCCGGTCACATCCTTCAAACGGCGACGATCTTCTGCTGTCAGAATATTGGGCAGACCTTCCGCCACCGCCTTTTCCAGCCATTTGCGGAATCCCGGAATGGGCGACAAGGTGGAGAATGTCTTCAAATTCGGCAAATCACGACGCAGATCATCCACCACCCGCTTGATCAGGAAATTCCCGAAGCTGATACCCCGCAACCCTTTCTGGGTATTGGAAATGGAATAAAAGATCGCCGTATCCGCCTTTTCCGGATCACCCGTCGGGGCCGATTCATCCAGCAGTTTCTGAACATTGCCCGACAAGCCGTTGACCAAAGCAACTTCGACAAAGATTAACGGTTCTTCCGGCATGCGGGGATGGAAAAAGGCATACAGCCTGCGGTCCGATTCCAAACGGTTTCGCAAATCCTCCCAGGATCGGATTTCATGAACGGCCTCATACTCAATCAGCTTTTCCAGCAAAGAGGCCGGAGAGTTCCAGGAAATTGCCTGCATTTCCAGGAAGCCAATATCAAACCAACTGACCAGCAGGGCCTGTAAGCTGGAATCCAATGGTTGCAGATCCGGTTCCTTTGACAGGAAGGACAGGATGTCAGCGCGCATATCCACCAGAAACTTCACGCCCTGCGGCAGCGCATTGAATTGCATCAACAGGATGGTGCTGGCCGGGGTCAGCGCGTTTCTCAACGCTTCTTCCGCCTTGTGGCGGGCGGCATCGTCCCCCGCTTCTTTCCACCCTTCCAGAGCTTTATCGATGTCTTCTGGACGGGCGCCGAATTCTTTCGCCAGGACCAGCAGAAACCGGCGGCGTCCATCCCGGCTGAGCGACAAATAGGCCTGACCCAGGGCGGCGGCGCGTTTGCGGGCGGATACTTCCCCACCTTTCCGTTCCAGGCACGCCGCCATTTGTTTGCGAACAACGGTCAGGTCGCGTCCTTCCAGATCCGGTTTCAGCGCCTCAACGCTTTCCGTCCCCGCAAGATCATCCCAAACGTCGCGCAAACTGGCCAGCGTGCGGGCAAAAAAACCAGTCTCTTGTCTAACAACCAGGGTCGTGCTCATTGCTTTGTACCTTCACACTGTCGCATTAATTCTATTGGATATGGCCTGGAAAAAAGAGGACGCAACCGGCATGGTACAAAACAGTATGATCTATCCAATAAAAAATCGATAAAAATTGCTATCCTGTAGGGAGTCCCCGTGCACACCAGTCCTGAAACCCCCTCCGACAAAGGACCTTTGGCCGGTCTGATGATCATTGATATGACCCGCGTCCTGGCCGGTCCATATTGTACGATGATGCTGAACGATCTGGGCGCGCGGGTGATAAAGGTGGAATCACCGGAAACCGGCGATGATTCCCGCAGTTTCGGCCCTTTCATACAGGGTGTTTCCGCCTATTTCCTGAGCCTTAATCGCGGCAAGGAATCAATTGCCATAAACCTGAAGAACCCAAAGGACCGCGCTGTTTTCGATGCCTTGATCCGGAAAGCCGATGTGCTGGTAGAAAACTATCGCGGCGGCGCGATGGCGCGTCTGGGCTATGACTGGGATGCATTGCACACGGCCAATCCCAAATTGATCTATGCCGCAATTTCCGGCTTCGGTCAGACCGGTCCTTACAAGACAAAACCCGCCTATGACATGGTGGTGCAAGGCATGGGCGGCGTGATGTCGATTACCGGCCATCCAGGCGGGCCGCCGACCCGCGTTGGTACGTCTGTTGGCGACCTGACGGCCGGCCTGTTCGCCTTGGGCGCAATCAATGCGGCCCTGTATGAGCGGGAGCGCACCGGACTGGGCCGCATGATCGACGTTTCCATGCTGGACAGCCAAATCGCGATTCTGGAAAATGCCGTCGCGCGGTATGCCGTCACTGGCAAGCCACCGGGTCCGCTGGGTGCCCGGCATCCCTCCATCACGCCATTCGAAGCCTATGAGACACAGGATGGGTATTTGATTATCGCCGCAGGGAATAACAAGCTGTTTACCGATCTATGCTCTGGATTGAACCGACCCGACTTGGCCACTGACCCTAGATTCCTGACCAATTCAGATCGCGCAGCAAATGTGGATGCCCTAAAGACCGAATTAGAAACCACCCTGAAAACCAAACCGACTGCGCATTGGCTGAACGTCCTGGATGCGGCAGGCGTTCCCCATGGGCCGATCAACAATGTTGAGCAGGCCCTGAATGACCCACAGGTTCGCGCCCGCAATATGGTCGTTCATATGCGGGATCCCGATGGTCCAGACCTGATGATGGCTGGAAACCCGATTAAGATATCCGGTGTCGCCGATCCATCAACGCGCCCCCCCGCGCCAAAGCTGGATGCGGATCGGGCCAAAATTCTGGCCGAACTGGGCCTGACAGATGAGTGATGATCGCCTGCCAACCGCCCTTTGGGTTCAGGCCGGACTGGCGCAGTGCAGCACCAGGGGCATTTCCGCCATGGTCCTGCACAAGGGCGATCCCCATACCGGTGTCGTGCTGGTCAAAATCACCACCCTGGACGGGGCCTGTCGCCTGTTGACACAACAGCGGGACATGGCGGGCGTGCTGCGCTGGGTCGATGCCCTGCCCAAAGACCCGACCCCCAAAGAGGCCGACGCCGATGCCTATATCACCCGCAACAGTGCCCGGGACCCAGACCTGTGGGTCATCGAAATTGAGGATCGGAATGGCGTGAACCCATTTCAAATATCCTAACAATGGAATAGATGAATTTCAGGATTTAGGGATTAAAGGCTTTTCTCTTGCTGCTGCAAGAAATCCTTTTTAGTATACGAGTTACCTTACGTTAAGGTATTGTATTTTCTGCATGTTGGGGAGATATGCGGTGCGGTTTAGGAGCGTTTTTAGTCTGCTGACCAGTCTTGTCTGTGTGCTTTTCAGTTCCATAGCATCGGCACAGGATACATCGGATCCAAACAGCACTCTGGGTCTGGATGTCATGCAGCTTTTACAGCAGCATGATGCCGAAAAACAGAACTCAGACTCATCCACCCAGTTTTCCTTTATGGCACCAACGCCACCTGAAACATTCACCGATGATGTCGCGCGTCATATGCTGAATACGGGTGCACAATCACACAGGGGGGTGCAGGTTCGCGACGACCCTTTGCAACCAGCCCAACGTGATCCCTATTTCGAGGGGACGTTCAAACGAACACATCACCCCTATTTGAACCGAACCTTTGTATCCTATGATGAAGGGGCCTATGCCATTCCAGGCGACGCTGTTTATGTCGGAAACTTCCACTATTTCGGACAGCCAACCGAAGAATGGGACTCATTCCCCAAGGGCAGTTTTGTCGTCATCGGTAAAAGGATCAAGGCGGACGGTACTTCCGAGAATGGCATTTATATCGCCGAAGACGCGGTCGCTGGCTTTTCCTTACGATTCGTCCGCGCCACACCGGAATACTTAAAGCAGTTTGAACAACGCCACACTGCCGCGGTTCAATCCTATCAACAACAACTTGCCTCTTCCGATGATGAATGGGACTTCGGACAGGTCCTGGCGCTGGGCCTTGGGGCTGCGATGATCGGATCTTCCGATTTACCAGACATGGAAAAGCTGAATCTTGCGCAGGCGTTCATCAGTGATGTAAGCGGGGATGGCAGCGGCAATGCGCTGGCGAATATCATGAGTTCTTACAGTGGTGGGGGCAGCAATCTGGGCGGACTTTTCACGGGGGAACAGTCTTTTGACGCGCCGGGATTGAATGCGATCCTTGCGGCCGCAGCCGGTCAGACCATCAACACATCCACAACCAGCCCTTCCAATGCATCGCCTCAAAGCACACCATCTGGAACTTCCAGCAGCGCGCAATCCACGGCAGCGTCTTCATCATCGATGCAAACGGAGAATTTCAACTTTAGCTGTCCAATGGGGGGCAATTACACCATTCCCATAACCTATAAGAAACCCAGCTGCGGCAGTGCCATGAAGGACTTTGCCAGGACCTATTCCTGCAACCTGATTGATGACTTTGCCAAAGTGGGTCAGCAATGCCTGCAGGCTTGTGGCAACAATCAATGCGCCGAAGTGAACTGATCCTATCCATTTATAAAACAAACAGGACCGTCTAGAATGATCAATCATGTCCTTAGAAATTTTAAATCCGTCGCTGTGATCCTGGCGGCAATGTCACTGACCGCCTGCGATGCTGCAATCACACAAATGGCTCAGTCTTCGGTTGAGGCGGATTACAGGGCGGAGTCGGCAAGGCTGGAAGCCCAGGGCAACCCGAAATTCTCTGATCCAAAATTGAACGCGATTGTTACAGAGTTTGAAGCGGATTACGCCAAATATGGCCGCGATGCGGAAAAGCTGAAAGCGGAAGCGAAGGCAGCCTGTCCAATGGACCCAAAGAAGCTTTTCAAGCTTCTGCACAGCATGGAATACGAAGACTATCAGGAAATGTTTAAAGGCTTCGGCAGCACCTATCTGGTTGACTTCAATTCCTACAACACCTCAATCGTCTCTGGAAAATGCGATGAATCCGGTGTCGAAGGCCCCGTCACCCTGGTCACAACGGAACGAACCATTACCCGAAGCGCTGAAGGTACAGAGTATGAATCCATCATGGTCACCGATAGTGTGGCGCAACTGCGCGCGACATATCAGGACGGGAAATGGAGCGGACCGATGCGGGCGATCCAGATTCAAAAGAATGTCACTCTGCGCCCCGATGAATCAGGAGCATTAAAGGCCGAAAAGAATGACTGGTCTTTTCTGAATGAAATGGGGCAAGCGCCCATTGCCACCTACACGTATATCGAAGATGCCGCAGCACCGATGTCCACCACCTCAATCTCTTTTGGCCGCCAACCCGAGTCCGGCCTGTATTCGACGAATGTGACACAACCCATTGGCGGCGACACAACCAGGACAATTTCCTATAAAGGCACCGAAGTCGTTTCCGAGCAGACAATGAAAAACGGCAAATTGCACGGATGGCAAATACTCTATCCTCAGCAAACTGCCAGTGGGTATTATGGCGGTCAAAAAAACTGCTATCAAAATGGTGAGCTTGTGAAAGCTGTCACCTGCCCGGCAAATTAGTTTGGGGCGCGCTTCAGGCCCGCTTGGTTGCCAGAATGCGGATGTCGGCCTCGCCATATTTTTCGGCGGCATAGGGGTCGGCATCCGTGATATCCAGATCGGTATCAAAGCCACCGATCAGACGCTTGAAGTCCCCAAAGCCGATGGCTTCCAGACGCCCCGTTATATTGGCCCAGCTGGTGGCGCGATATACTGCCTTCAGCCCATCGCCCAGATGATAGCGCTTGTTGATGGAAAAACCCAGATGGGCCAGGTGATCCTGAACCAGTTTTGCGGGGACATCTGCCAGGATCTGAACCGAAACATGGAACAAGTCACGGGCGATGGATCCCTCCCCTTCCGTATAGATCCAGGCAATGCCACCGGGTTTGAGGAGCCGATGCATTTCGCGGTATGCGCGGTCTTCATCATCCAGATGATGGAACACGCCATTTTGAACGGCGGCGTCAAAGCTGCCGGATTGTTCGGGCACATCATAGACCGTGCCATGGATAAAGCGCAGACGGCTTTCCGGGACACCCAGATTATCGCGCGCGGCTTCGGCATAGCGGATGCTGTCTGATCCGTAATCAACCCCCACAACTTCCGCCGCCCCCGCATTCAGCAGCGCGTGATCAAAATTCCCATGCCCGCATCCCATATCAATAATGCGCATGCCCTCAAAAGTACCCTTGTCCAATCCATTAAAGCGCAGGCGATCATCATAGCGGGTAATCCGGTCGCGATACTGATCTGCATCGAATTGGGTCCATAGCGATTGGAACAGGTCCTGATGTTCCTCCTCCATCGCCTGATCACGCGGATCGTGATCCAGGGGAAGGCCGCCATCACAGAAGGCGATCTTTCGCGCGGCCTGCAGGTCCTCTATGGCGCGCTCCACCAGCGCATAGGTCAGCACAAAGGGATGTTCCGGCAGCGCCTGATCATATTGCAGTGCCTCCCAGCCCATATTCATGCGGATCAGCGCCTCAATCCGCGCCAAGGCCATGAACCGGGTTCGGGGCAGGTCAGCGGCAAGGCGCTTCAGGTCTTGCAGGCGCGACAGATAGGTCTTTTCCATAAGGTTCACGTCCCTTTAGCGAGGATCAACACTGGTTTCAAAAAACAATCGGGCAGATGTCAGGCAGAACAGGAAATTGTCCATCCCCTGACTGTCTGTTTCAGGTTGCAAAAGCCGGGCCACAGAGTCGCGCTCCACAATGTCCCAAAGGGCGCTGTCAGCCAGCAACCGGTCCCGCACATCCCGTGCCCGCCTGTCCAACAGGGAGGCAATGGGCGCGTTGAAGCCCAGCTTTTTCTTCAGTTTTAAAATTTCCTGTGGCACGAGTCCCTCCCCCGCTTGGCGCAGCAGCGCTTTGGAATAGCCGTCCTGAATCAGATGTTGTGACGGGACGGTCAGCATGAAATCCACCAGGCCACGGTCCAGATAGGCACCGCGATTTTCGATGGAATGGGCCATGTAATGGCTGTCATGGGCCCAGGTCAGCACGGGTACAGATTCCCGCAGCAATTCATTCAGCATCCGGTTGCGCAACAGGTCGGGGCAATAGGATGCCTCGTCAAATTCCCCTGCCACCGGTGCCTTCAGGTAGTCAGCAACCTGTGGCGCATTCAGATGCACATGCCCGCGCTCGCGCGGATGATCGATAAAGGCGCGCGGATTGCGCAACAGCAGATTGCGCACATGCTGGCCAAAAGATGCCTGCCATTCAGCGATCAAATCGTCAAAATCAGCGCGACCTGCCTGCCCGGCCAGCCAGAAAAGATAATGATCATAATAGCCGGCAAAGATTTCATCCGCGCCATTGCCATTGATCAGCACCTTATAGCCCGCCTGGGCCACGGCCTCTGACAGAAACCCGTCCAGATACATGCCCAGCGACGGGACCGGCCCGTCATAGGCCAGGCTCATCCGCGCCAGACGGTCCAGGAAGCCGTCGCTGGAGACACGGGTTTCATGATGGGGCGTGCCCAGAGCGGCCGCTGCGGCACGAATGGCCGCGCTTTCGTCATAGTCGCGGTCTGCCTCCAGCATTGAAAAGGTATGCAATTGCTGGCCATGGCGATGCACCGCGATCCCGGCCAGAACATTGCTGTCAATGCCGCCACTCAGGCTGATGGCAATTGGGACGTCTGATCGTAGCCGGATGCGAATGGCGCGGTCGATTTCTGCCGCCGCCCCCTCTGCCGCCTCCCCCGCCGTCATTGCAACGGGCGAAAATGTTGGCGTCCAGTAGGGCTTAGGCTCCCCTGCGCCCGATTGGGATATCCAGGCTGCCTGACCTGCGGGGAAGGCCGTAACATCCTGAAAGAAACAGGTCTGGTCCCGAAACAGGGCGCGATAGCCATGGGCCAGAAAGCGATGAACCTTTTCCGCATTCACTGTGAAGTGTTTACCGGTCAGGGCGGCAAGCTGTTTGATCTCTGACGCGAAATACAGCCCATGGGAACAGCGATGCAGATGTAACGGCTTCTCCCCAAAGCGATCCCGCGACAACAGCAGGCGACCGCCGTCCCGTGGGTCCAGCAGGGCAAAGGCCCACATCCCTTCCAGGCGATCCAGCGCTGCCTCTCCCCAGGCCAGATAGGCCTGCAACAGCACTTCTGTATCGCTGTGGGTGCGGAAGGAATGACCCAGCGCAATCAACTCGTCGCGGATTTCCAGATAGTTATAAATCTCCCCATTGAAGACCAGAACACAGCCATCGGCTTCAAAGGGTTGGGCAGAACGAGGATCGGGATCAATGATGGCAAGGCGGGTATGCAACAGAACGACGGTCGAATCCGACAGGGCAATCACTCGCTGGCCCGACCCGTCCGGTCCGCGATGGGCCATGGCCCGCAAGACCCGCGCCCGCACATCCGCATCGGGCGGCTGGCTGCCGATATAGCCCGCAAGGCCGCACATATCAGGCGACCCCCGTATAGAAGGGTGAAATCACTTCGGTCATCATCCGGCCTTCTGCCGCTTTTAAAGACGCATTCTTTCAGGTTCTTTCTGAACCTTGAAACATGTATATCGGAAATGGAGTGCGCGGTCTACACTTAGCACTTGCCGCCCTGGACCCCGGATCAAGTCCGGGGTGACGAAGCATTAGCCAAATGCACTCTCACCCTGTGGAGCGCAGCGTCTCGAAGGGTGCGCCTACACTTACAGCCCATCCTTCGAGACGGCGCATACGCGCCTCCTCAGGATGAGAATGGTGTTGGGGATCAATGAACGGAACGCCTAAATCTCTTCACACTGCCCTGGACCCCAGATCAAAGTCCGGGGTGACGCAATGTTAGCCAAATGCACTCTCACCCTGAGGAGCGGAGCGTCTCGAAGGGTGCGCCCGCCGAATGCACTGCGCTTACAGCCAACCCCGATGAGCGGTGGGGCCTGTCCGGGCAAAGTCACTGCCGGTCCACCGCCCATCGGTGTTGTCTTTCCCCGGTCAGACAGCCGGTGCGCTGCCTTCGGGATAGAGCTGCTTGAAGCCCTCGCTGACGGCATTGAGGACCTGTGGGTCCCGGTCGCGCCAATAGCGGGGATCGCGCATCATCTGGCGGAGTTGTTCTTCCGCATCCGCCTTCCCCTTCGGGTCATCATTGCTGAGCAACGGGCCCAGCAATTCGCCGATTTCCGGCCCGAAGGCCTTGGCCAGCAAAATCGCCGCCCGAGGCGTGATGATGGAATCCAGTTCCGCCAGTTCCGCCTGGGTAAGAGATTGAAGGCCATTGGCGATCACTTGGACCGAGTGGTTATTGTTAAACATGATACTGTCATTCCTTTCGCGTGGTTGAGTAAGTGCGACCGCGATTGTCTTCCATGCCTGAAGGTCTCTTCAGATGGACACGCCCCCGCCCGCGGTCGCAGTGAAAAGGCAAAGGCGCAAGGGCATCATCCCGGCGATCAGGCACCGTCGGGATAGAGTTGCTTAAAGCCGTTCTGAACCTTGCGGGTCAGGGCCGGGTCGTGATCGCGCCAATAGCGGGGATCATTCATCAGGCGCTTCAACTGTTCCTCGCTCAGCGGTTCTCCACGATCCCCACCCTTGGTCAGGCCAGGCTCGTCCCCGGCGGCCATCATGCGGTGCACCGCCATGACCCCATCAAAGCTGGAACACAGGGAGTTGAAGGCGTCCCCCGGCAGGTTCTTCTGGCCCCATTTTCGCATCTGGCGACGGATTTCCTTCCATCGCTCCGGACCGCCGAAATGTGCTTCCAATCGGGCAGAGTCACCAGCCCCGCGGGCCGCCTGCACGACCTCCACAATCAAAGGGGCCAGCTTTTCAGCCGCCAGGTCATAGACCAGTTGTACCTGAGCCTCCGTAAAGCCCGCGCGATGCAGCACGGCCTCCATCTCCATATCCCGCTCAAGATAGTCTTCCAGAATATCAATGCGGTATTGTTCGGGTGTGTCGGGTACGCCCAGGGCTTTCAACATGGCGGCCTGATCCAGTTCTAGCGCGGGGCCATTATCACCCCCCGGTGCCTGTCCCTGGCCCAGTTTGCGTTCCAATTCCTGATACGACCGCAGCAGAGTGGTGACATTAACCTCCCCCGTTGCGGGATCCTTGAACTTTTGCGGAATGTTCATTTCCGCTGCTGTCCCTTGCGAGGGGGATTGCGCTGGTTTAGTCGCTGTTTCAATAGTTTTATTCATGATTTGTTCCCTTCATTAAGAAAGTCCACGACCGCGATCGATCAGGGACTGGATGTGAAGGACAAGGCAGCGTTGCCCGTCCAGGTGACGCAGGGCAGCATCCGTGCTGTTTGGTCCCAGCGCCCGGTCCAGGGTCAACCCCCGCAAATGGGACAGAGCCAGTTCCCCCTCCACCCCGGCGAAACATCGCGCGAAGGCCCGTTCCGTTTTTGCCTTCAGGTCTGGATCACCGCCCGCGATAACAGGCGTCAGTGCTCCCCAACCGGTCTGTATTGGATCAGACATTGCGCCCTCCCTGTTTCAACGGACCTGCCATTGCAGGAACGGGGGCAGGAATGGGTGCCGGAGCGCCAGCCGCAGGATTGACCGTTGATTGTGCCGCCCCTGCCAGACTGCTTAACGCCGCAGCGGGATCCAGCGCACCAGCGCCCCCACCAATACCCCCACCAATACCCCCTGCCAATGGCCCCAACATTTCGCCAAGTCCTGCCATTGGATCGGCTCCTGTTGCTGCCCCCTGACCGTGCACAGCCTGGTTTTGTGCAATCGCCATTTCTTCCGGCGTGCGCAGCAAGGTGTCCGGGATGCGGAAGGATTTGGCCAGCCATCGCGCGGCTTCCTGTGGTTTGACGATCTGGGCGGCTTCTGGGCCAAACAGACCGATCATTTCAAACCATTGCATGGCTGATTGTGCTTCTGCCCGACGACGATGCAGGGCGATGGGCGATACGATCTGCAAATCAACCTCGTGTCCATCCAGCACGATATCTGGAATTTCGCCCCGTCGGCGCAAAATGGAGACGGCGCGCCGCACCAGGGGGAACATCAGTTCCGCCTGTAACCGCCCATAGGTCGCCCCCAATTGACGCGCCATTTCCGCCGATCGTTCCAACACTTCCGTCGCCGTCATTTTGGGCGCATTCACCTGGCCCAGCTTATCGGCCAGCAAGCTGGCGCGAATGCGACCACGCATATCGTCCAGCATCAATGTCGATACATCAAAATTGCCGGGCGCAGAGAGCGGGGTCAGACCACTGGACCCGACCGCCTTTGGAATAATTGTCCCCGGCAGCAATTTGACCGTCGCCGGGTTCAGCACGCCATCATCATCCGCCTGCCAGATGCCTGTCACAGCAATGGTGGCATTCTTCAGCACCAGTTCAACGACCTTGTTGGCGGTCTTTATATCCGGCAGCGCCTTCATCACGGGGGAGCGCCCATAGATCTCACCAGGGGCTTTCATCCACCGAAAATTGATAAACGGTGATGCCGGGAAACTCCCTTGCGCCAGCTCCGTGGCCCGATCCGCCGTATGGGACCCTTCGGTCAAAAGGGCACGATAGGTATAGCCGCGATCCGGATCGGGAATCACCGCCTCCAGCACGGCGTATTTTTTGTCCCCCTGATCGGTTTCACCGACCGCCTGATCGGTGATCACATCCGCTTTGGGGAAGCGCGCCTTCAAGGCATCTTCCGTAAATTCGCTGCGACGGAAACTGATATCCAACAGCCCAGTCGGCCCTTCTTCCAACACAGCCTCCCCCAGGGGAACGGCTGTAAAACGGAAGGCTGTCGACTCTCCCAGGGCGGCCTCTTCAAACAGCAGGCAGGCAGTCCCCACTGTCACAAGGTCCAGATAGCATTGATGAATTTCAACCGCGAAGTTGGACCGGTCAAAGTGACGCTGCAAGGTTGCCGACGCTTCTTCCAAAGGACCGGCAATCCGCATGGCGTCCTGTGCCGGTACGTCGGGGCCTGGCACCAGATCGAACCAGCGGCTCCAGGGCGGCGTCAATTCCGCCATCAGACTGGCCGCCAATTGATCCACCGCATCGGGTGCCGTGCCATCAAACAGCTTATCCGTCTTTTTCTGACCCGGAACCGTTTCCGATAAGGCCCCGTCCCGCTGAGGCATGGCATAGTCGTAACATTCACGCCAGTGACTTTCCCAGGCGGAACGGCGGGCTTTCGCCCGCTCGAACCGACCCAGGAGGGAGTCAGCCGGCATCGTTTCAAGCGATGTGACTGTCATATCTATTCCCCAAGGTAAGTCTTGCCGGGCTTGGTCGCACCCGATGTGGAAGCAGGCGTCAAAACACCCCGGAATCCCGTTTCAACGGTTCCGCTGCGCCCCCGGCGTCGACGATCCAATTCCTCAACCCGGCGATCCCGTTCCTCTAAGGCTGGATCTTTTTCCGGCAATGGATCGACCGGAACGATCGGGGGCGGTGTTGGTGCACTTGATGAAAAACCCATTTTAGACTCCTTTTGTTCTTTTTTAGTGTTGCGCGCAACCGACCAACAGACATCGCCCCCGGTCACGCAGATAGGACGTATGTGATTCAATCAGAATTACTCTTGCGGGTTAAACAATTGCATTGCTATTTTATGTTGTCAATATGTTTTTCTTAATATGCTTAAAAAGCTGATACGGCGTCCAGATTCGATAGCTCACAAGCCCCAGGGTTCGCTTAACAGCTTCGGTGCAGGTATAGGGCATGACACTGATTTCTCTTCTGGGGCTGCGGATCGTATAGGTCAATTGACACCGATATCCGTATTGATGAAGTGTCACCAAGTAATCGGCCAACCCTTTAAGATCTAACACAGAATGGGATAGTTTGTTTGAAATTGGATCAACCAGAACCCAATAAGGTGGGGCTGCGGAGATTGCTATGCAATGGCGAAAGCCTGGCCGCAGCCACCGTAAAAACGCAAAGCTGCTGCGGTTTGTATAGGCGATAATCACGGCCCGCCTTAAAGGAATTTGCCCTGTCGGTTTATTCACTTTATGTTCCTTTCATGGCAGGAAAAATTGCATCCCACCTGCATATCCTGATTATACCTGATGCGGGATCTCTGGGGTGCAGGGATGCTAAAGGGAGAAGCAGTCACAATTCCCTTCTCCTCCAGGGGGCCAGTCAGCTTTCCTAATGCCTGGGACCAATAGCGATCATCCTGAACTTCCTCCCAGATGCGCGCATCTGGGGGACGTTCTGCCGCACCATATCGACATAAGGTGCCAAATTCATACCCGCTCAACACCCCCGAACGACGCAGGCGACAGGCCACGGAAATTACATCCCGGGGCTCACATGGTTTTGGGGTATTTGATTTATGGGCGGTCAGGCTGCCCCCATCCGCCCCATGGCGCGTGATAAAGGCGGCCCATAACCAGGCCTCCTGTGCCGTATCGAATGCCACACCCTCTGACACAACAGTCGGGCGCGGGATGAGTCGCATTCGCGTCATCCAATCCTCCATTACAAATTTCATGGACTTTGCATTTCCAAACAGGCAATCAATCGTATTGCTCGAAATTTATATGGTCAACCACAAAAACGAGAAAATTAATCAATTATGTCATTTTATATTATATATGTTCTTTTTAATTTTTAATTTAATAAATTTAATAAGGCCATTTTGTTATCAAACAAACCCTGGTTCGGTCAACACATCATCAACCATGCGACCAAACGGTTTGCGCCCCCTCCATTCGTTCGAAAATTGTTTTTCTTGAGGTTTAGAATTATCCTGATTAAATGGATTTAATTAATCGTAAGTGTGAAAATATTAAATTTGCCACTTTAGGAAAGACATATGAAGCAAGAAGACATTTGGCTGGGCATTGACCATCTTGCAGATCAGGTCGGGGTATCCCCTGCGCGTCTCGCACGGATGGCAGGATTGGATCAGGCTGTATTCAGCGCGGGCCGCCGTCGGAAGCCCAATGGAGAGCTTCGCTGGCCGTCGATGGACAGTCTGGCAAAAGTGCTGGATGTCGCGGGTGTTTCCCTGGGGGATTTCGTGAATTACATGCATGGCAATCCTGCGGCCCGGTCCGGATTTAAATTGCCAACCCTGTCTTTGGAAAAAGCCGCCGATGAACAGAACTATGATGAAGATGGATTTCCCACAGGCGCTGGTTGGGACCTTGTGGAGTTTCCGGATGTGCAAGACCCCCATTGCTTTGGCCTGCACATAAAATCTGATCAGTATGCACCTATTTATCGTGCGGGCGACTTGCTGGTATGTGCGCCTGGAATCAGCGTTCGTCGGGGTGATCGTGTGGTCTATCGACACAGGAAGGACCCGACGGGACAAGGCGGGCTTTTCATCGGAACCTTGCTGCGGCAAACTCCGTACACCATTGATATTGCCTCCCTGGTTGGGGGCGATGTTGAAACCATCCAGGCACAGCATATTCCCTGGCTCACCCGCATCGCCTGGGCCCGTCAGTAACGGAATTTGGCTCCTTTCCGCCGAACTCCACACCACAGTGAAGGACCAATAGAATGACAACAACCACCGCGATCACCTATGTCGATGGCAAATGGGTCGATGCCAATGCCCCTTTGTGGAGTTCCATGTCCCATGGTGTTTGGCTGTCTTCTATGATTTTTGATGGCGCGCGTGCCTTTGAAGGCGTCACGCCGGATCTGGACCTGCATTGCCAGCGTGCGGTGCGATCCGCTGGGGCGCTGGGTCTGCGCGCCACGATGGGGGCCAAGGAGATTGAAGAAATTGCGCGCGATGGCGTTGCCCAGTTTTCATCCGATACCGCCCTTTATATCCGCCCGATGTTCTGGGCAGAAGTTGGCTTTGTGGCACCGGACCCGGACTCAACGAAATTTGCACTGACGGTCAACCCTCTGCCAATGCCGGGGACGAAGGGCTTTTCCGCCTGCCTGTCATCGCGACGCCGGCCAATGCCCGATGCGGCACCGACGGATGCAAAGGCATCCTGCCTGTATCCCAATGCGGGGCGCGCACTATTGGAATGCCGCGCCAAGGGGTTCGATAACTGTGTCATGCTGGACCCGCTGGGCAATGTTGCAGAATTTGCCACGGCGAACCTGTTCATGGCCAAGGATGGCGTGGTGAAGACACCGGTTGTGAATGGCACCTTCCTGAACGGCATCACCCGCCAGCGCGTTATCAAATTATTGCGCGACCGGGGGGAAACCGTGCTGGAAACCCGCCTGACCGCCCAGGATCTGATTGAGGCGGATGAGATTTTCAACACAGGCAATTATGGCAAGGTCATGCCGGTCATTCGCTATGAAAATCGTGACCTTCAGCCCGGGCCAAAATTCAAACTGGCCCATGATCTTTATTGGGAGTTTTCCCACAAAAAGGCTTAGTTGGTATCTAGAGCACCGCCCAGGACAAGGTTTCCCCGGCGTGATAGGGCAGGATCGTGTCACCGCCAGTCGTCACGGCATCCGGCACGGTCCAGCCGGTCTTGCGCAGGGTTATCTTTTCCTCATTAACCGGCAGACCATAGAATCTGGGCCCATTCAGGCTGGCGAATCCTTCCAGCTTGTCTAGGGCCCCATCGGCCTCGAACATCGCGGCATAGACCGACAATGCACCCGGCGCGTTATAGATCCCGGCACAGCCGCAGGCGGCTTCTTTCGCATGAACCGGGTGCGGCGCTGAATCCGTGCCCAGAAAGAATCTGGGATTGCCGCTGACCGCCGCCGCCCGAACCGCCTGGCGATGCTCCTCCCGCTTGGCGATGGGCAGGCAATACAGATGCGGGCGAATGCCCCCCCGGAAAATATCCGTGCGATTGATTTCCATGTGATGGGGGGTGATCGTGGCGGCCAGATGGTCCCCGGCAGTGGCAACATAGTCAACCGCCTGGCGCGTCGTGATATGTTCCAGCACGATCTTCAAATCTGGCAGGCGATCCATCAAGGGTTTCAGCACCCGCTCAATAAAGACGGCTTCGCGGTCAAAAATATCAATCGCTGGATCCGTGACTTCCCCATGGACCAGCAGGGGCATCCCGATTTCTGCCATCCGTTTCAGCGTCGCATCCACCTTGCGGATATCGCGCACACCGGCATCTGAATTTGTCGTCGCGCCCGCTGGATACAGTTTCACCGCCGTCAAATCACCAGCCGCATGCCCCGCTGCCAGATCATCCGGGTCCAGGGTTTCCGTTAGATAGGCGGTCATCAGGGGCTGGAAATCAGATCCCGGCGGGCAGGCATCCAGAATACGCTGGCGATAGGCCCGCGCGGCTGCCGCAGTGGTTACGGGCGGCACCAAGTTTGGCATGACAATGGCGCGGCGAAAGACGGATGCAGTGGCCGGAACCACAGTCTTTAGCATATCCCCATCACGGAAATGAATATGCCAGTCATCTGGTCGGATTAGACTGAGTGTGTCTTGTGTCATGCCGCCTCCAACGCTTCCAGGATTGTTGCCGAATGGGTATCGACCCGTTCTATCCAGGCCTTATGCCACAGGGCATAGAATAACAGAACCCAGGCCGCCTGCCCTTCACGCTTTTTATCTGCCGCTTTGAACAGGGCGATGACACGATCCGGATGGGCGATTTCCGCGATACAGTCCTGGCGGGCGACGGCTGCGCCCAACCGGGCGGCGTCTGATTTGATCCAGGCACCAACCGGGACGGTAAAGCCACGCTTACGGGCAAAGGCGTCGGCTTCCGGCAAATGCTGATCCAACCATTTTCTCAGGATCCATTTGCCGCGCCCGTCGCGAATTTTCAAAACATCCGGCAGGCGAAAGGCCGCCTGGGCCACGACCGGGTCCAGGAATGGGGTGCGCCCCTCCAGCCCATGGGCCATCAAACAGCGGTCCAGTTTAACCAGCAGGTCATTG
>TARA_R100001132_G_scaffold27451_2_pt1 | contig 21457 bp, 24 predicted proteins | sample TARA_R100001132 | Tara Oceans TARA_R100001132 (sample SAMEA2621247) | marine metagenome | biome: marine biome (ENVO:00000447); feature: mesopelagic zone (ENVO:00000213); material: "saline water (ENVO:00002010), including plankton (ENVO:xxxxxxxx)" | depth 800 m | reverse complement strand
CCCGCGGCGATCCGGTCGTATGCTAGAATCCAGCGCTGACGCAGACGCTGATCATACAGTTTCCAGTTTAGCTGCTGCAGATTCAGCCGCCCTTCCGCCAGGTCATCATTATGACAGTCGAAACACGTTTTCTGCAGAAGCTGGCGGATCGTCTCGCCCGCCTCTGAGTCAACGTGTTCTTCAGCCTGCGCGCGGTCTTCCGGAAAAAACAGAAGCATCATACACAGGAGCAGTAAATGGCCGAGTAACTTACTATGACCACAGTCCGGATGTCTGTCCTCTGCGCGATTGCGGGATGGAAGCCGGGTGACTTTCGCCCCGCTCTGGTTTCTGTATTGAATGACTCGTAAACCCATCCATCACTTCCCGGACTTTTGAGCACTGGAGTCCAATTCGAAGTCCAACTGTACATCCTCTGCAGGCTTGACGTCGGCGGTCAACTGACTCTGCTCGTTATAGATCGCAGGGAGATACTGTTCGGTCTCCATGATATCGTACTTCTTATAGGGTTTTCCTGTCCAGCGGGAAGCATGAATTTCAACCCGTTTCTCCCCGACAGGTACTGTGACTTGATACTCGCCGTTTTGAATTTTGCCTTGTGCAGAATGAGTCGTATTATCTGCCGATATAAAGGTGATGGTTCCTTCGGGCAGTGGTTCTCCATCCAACTTGATGACTCCACTGACTTCAGACTCATTCGCACCCGTTCCCTGAAAACATCCCTGCAATGACAGAGTCATCAACAATAAGAGAAAGATCGATTTCATTGCTCATCCCCGGGAGTGAAGCGGAAAGACTAACCAGACGTGCTGCTGAGTGACTGCTGCGACACATCACATCAGAACTGTAAACGTCAGCGGATTAAAATTCCCCGATCACTTCCCCACCCGCGCGGGTACCTAATGACTGAAAAGTAGCACGATCGATATTTTCAGAGACAAAACGGACTGCCCCGTCTGCCAGTAAACCATGTACGCCTCCCACATGATAGCTCCGCGCAAATGTGCGGCTGTTCGAGGTGCTGTCAGCGCCACACGGAGCATGCGGGATGTCCGAGCAGGCAATCAGGACATCTCCCACATTCGGATTCGGCGTTTCCAGGGTGGTGAAGAAAGTCCCCATACAGCGGGGGTTCATCAGTCGGCCACGCACATCGTGTTTGGATTGATCTGAAGATAAAATCAGTTCACTGGCCATCAAAGTCATCGATGCCCCGTCGGTGATATCGCGGAGCCGGGTTCGTGAGCGCGAATAAAACAGGCCATTCAGTGCGGTATAACTTCCCGCGGCACCAAAATGAGTAGATCCGGCACAGACGGCATAATTTCCGTGGAAGCCCTGTGAGCCGTTGCTGGAAGGATTCGTCTGACCGTAGGTGATATTTTTGGGTCCGGCGGGATCACTGGGGCACATCATCATCGGGACCACAGAATCTTTTCTGCTCCAGTAAATGGCGCCTGTCCGAGCCGGATTCTTTTGCTCCTCCATAAATACGTTGTACAGAGATCCCTGTTCGATATACGGAAGAATCATGGGATACCAGCCTGTATTATCTGTCGCTGGTCGCGGGGATCCCGGTAAATCACCATTGGTCGGATTGATCATCCCGAAAGGAAACACTTGAAATGTTTCATGGTAATTATGCATCGCCAGTCCCAACTGTTTGAGATTGTTTTTGCACTGACTGCGTCGGGCAGCTTCGCGTGCCTGCTGTACCGCGGGAAGTAACAGGGCAATCAGAATGGCGATAATCGCAATGACCACCAGTAATTCGATGAGCGTAAAACCTCGAGTCCGGCGAAACATGAGCGTCTCCTTTTTAAAAAAGAATGGAAACTCCAGCAGCTCCTGCATGAACAGAAATAAAAAGTACAAGCTGCCTTCTATATGAAGTTGACAGATCTATCTGAAATGAAAATAAAATTCAGGTTGCTCAAGTTTTAAGGATGAATGTTTTCTGAATCATCAATACCACGGACAAAGATGCCTTCGACTGCGCGTTCACAGGTTGCTTCCAGATGTCGGGCCATCGCTGAAGCTGCCGCTGCCTGGTCGCGACGAAGTAATGCTTCCAGTACCTGCAGGTGTTCTTCCAGAATCTGATCCAGGTAAAGTTCTGAATCTTTCAGCAATACACGCACCATATGCATCAGTCGATCATAACGATTCAGTTCTGCTTTCAGTCGTTTGATCCCGGAAGCATTCACGATTGCCGTGTGCGTTCTTTTATCGATATCGGAACAGAGCAGAGTCCATTGAGCATCACGCGTGGCCTGCTGTAAGTGACGTGTCTCTGCCAGCAGTTGCCTGATTTCCTCAAGATCACTGCATTCACAGGCGCAGCGGGCTGACTCAATTTCCAGAATACGACGCACGTGATACATCTCACGTATTTCCGGAATCCCGAACGGCGCCACGACCGCCCCCCGGTTGGGAAACAGTTCCACAACACCAATCCCGGTCAGCTCGACGATCGCTTCACGAACCGGTGTGCTGCTCACGCCATACTGCTTTGCCAGATGCTGTACCTTCAAACGGGTTCCCGCCGGATACTCACCGGTAAAGATTGACAGCAGAATCTGGCTGAAAATATCCAGCCTGAGAGAGCTGACCGGCAGCGGATGGGTCGAAAGCGTCGTGGTCGCACTCATACAGACTCTCCTGAATATTGCTGATATCGAAGCAGTTCTCGCAATCCTGGAGTGAACCGCTCCACAAAACTCACAATTACGCATAATGCATTATGCATAATATATTATATTGAAATCGTCATTGTCAATGATAATCAGACAAAGTGGCTGGAATCGTGAGAGATCGCATGAATCCCTTTTCAGGCGGAATTCCAGGGAACAGAGGCCAGGGAAGAGAAGCCAGTCAGAATTGACTGTATTCACAGTTCTACTAAAGCGTCTCCAGGCCCCTTAGAACCGGTTATTCAAGATTGAGAGACACTATGGTTCCAAGTGATGCGTTTTAAATTGATGCAGAATTGAGCCAATCGGCATGCAGTCCGGTGAACGTCGAACAGAAAGCAGCTGCGACAAAACGGTCGCTGAGTTCAGGCCGCTTTGGAACGGGATTCTGGTGCCTGAGTTTTGACAGGTCGCGTTTCTGAATGCAGAGCGAACTGTGCTGCTTTTTTCTTCATGCGTTTGCGACGGCCCAGGCGATGGGCCAGATCCAGCGACCAGGGAGCGATCCGCTTCAGATAATACAGGGCATAAGCGACCCAGCCGACCAGGCATAATCCCTGATCAGAATAGATGGCTTTAATGGTTCTCTGCGCAACCTGTTGAGGAGTCGTACAGATCCACCGCGGAGGAATCGGTGTTTTTTTCCCTATTCGGCCACAAGGTGCAGTCTCAAACAACCGCGTGGTGACAGGGCCGGGACAGATAGACGAAACTCCCAAACCCTGGCGACTGTATTCTGCCCTTAAAGCTTCGCTGAAGCCTTGAAGTGCGAATTTACTGACCTGGTAAGCGCTGAATCGAGCGCCGGCAACCAGGCCGCAAATACTGGAAACATTCACGATATGTGCTTCCGGGCGATTCAATAACAGAGGCAGTAATTCGCGCGTGATCTGAATCGGAGCGTGTAAATTAATCGCCAGCAGCCAGTCCCACTGCTCTGCCGACATCGTATCTGTCGGCCCGTAGAAGGCCACGCCCGCGTTATTCACCAGCAGATCAAGGGTCCCCCAGGTTTCGACAAGATGCTGGAGTTCAGCAGAAATCTGTTTCTGATCTGTCAGATCGCAGGTGCGAGTGATGACTTCCACTCCCACCAGCGAAACCGTTTCCGCAGTATCCGCAAGACCGGCTTCATCAATATCCCACAGAAAGAGATCGACCCCTTCCGCCGCCAGTTGCAGAGCGATTTCACGACCGATTCCTGATGCAGCTCCGGTGACTAATCCTTTTTTACCAAATAAATTCTGCATTCTGACGTACTCCTCTGTCTGCTCTGATCGCTACCCGCGCAGGGAGTGTATGACATCCTCTAATATGGGTAAAGGCGGTTCCAGCGGATAAGCGGAGGACGAGTCTAAGTCTTTTTTCACAGAGACTTTAATTGATTTTGCTGGTGGGACCTGCCAGAGAGATTAGGGACAGGCTACTCGTTGATGGCGGAATCGTCTTCAATCACTTCATGAAGTTGCCGGAGAACCAGATGGGGATCCAGATCTATCTGGCGGCAGACATATTCAAGCGATTTCCCCTGGCAGGACTGGTCGATTCCCAGAGTATCAAGCACACATTGGACTTCCGGGTATTCGATCACCCACTCTGTCACACTGGATTCCAGTCCCAGATTTGTCATAACACGCCATTCCTTGATTTGCACTTCAGTAGAGCCACACCGGTAATCATAACATACCACAACCGGACCCAAAACGAACAGGAGAACTGTCAGACCTGCAGAGCATCACGTTTTTCCTGGATCATCTGAATATGATGTGGGATATGGTGAGTAATTCGTTCCAGTAATTTAGCAACACTGACTTCCCCATCATGGGAATGCAGTCCTGTTCGCTGAAACTGTGCTTCACTGAGTGTTTTCAAGATACGAGCCATGTTCTGACGAACAACGGCAATTAATTGTAACTCCTCATCCATATCCCGTTGAGCATACGCCAGACGTTCTGCAAACAGATTGTGATCTGCTCCAGGCAGCGGCGGATGATCTTCCGCAATGATCCACTTCATTCGATCGGCGTATACCGGTTCGAAATCAGCAATGTGACAGACCACCTGTCGCGTGGACCATTTTCCGGGAATCGGGGCGGCATCCAGTTCTGCCGGGGACATGCCTTCAATAGCGCGACGCAGCGCTTCCGGTCCTGCCAGGTATTCTTCAATGCGCGTGGATATTTTCATGATGGACTCGAGCAGCAGAGAATGAAACGAGAGACCTGCCTGAGGCTTTTACCTGAGACTTTTAGCAGACAGGAGCGATGTCCTGATTATCCCGCATCAGCTCTGTAACTTCAAGTGGCTCAGTTTTTACCCATGAGAGCAAGTGGATGCTGCTTACTGGTTTCGAGAAGGGCGTGGTCCACGGCCGCCGCTGGTCAGTTCTGATTGACCGATCCCTCCTTTAATCGTGCCATCGGGGTTTTCTTCGACGGTTTTACCCAGAACAATATCGAAGTTGGCAGCCAGCTCACCCACTTTAGAATCGGGCAGCGGTTTGAAATCAACCAGGATGGTTTTTCGCTGCTCCGGGTTTCTGATCTGTCGATAGACGCCATCTTCTGCATTGAGTTCATGGCCATTGACCAACAACTGGGTCGTTAAAATCCGCTGTCCGTTCTTACTGACGGCAACATGGATATGCGGCGTGCGAAATCCGCGACCGGCCCGATAGGGAACCGGCTTGATCGTCCGGAAAAAATACTGCCCTTTCGAGTCGGTCATAAAACGACCATACCCCTGAAAGTTGCCATCGCGGCCCTCTTTGTTTTCGCCCCGCGTATGGATGTAAGAGGCTTTACTGTCCACCTGCCAGATTTCCACGAAGGCATTTCGCAGAGGCTGCCCTTTCGCATCCAGTACCTTGCCACCCAGGTAGGTGACTTCCCCCACAGCCGGTGTGAGAGCATCATTGATAATCAGCAGATCATTATCCGTATCCAGCGGCATCTTATCCGGATAAAACGGACCTTCGGTCATCGCAGGCGTGCGGGTCAACTCTTCCGCCATCAACCCGGGAGTCGTAAACGCCGCCATACTGAAGGCAGACCATTTTAGAAAATTCCGTCGTTTTAAATCCGATTGTGAGCCGCTCATCATATCACTCCTGTCTGCTGCCGGTGAAATCAGTTTATCCGTCAACCATTCTACCATTTAACAACAGCCAGTGAAGATGGTTTCGCAGAAAATCAGGTTTTACAGCCCGAATCAGCAGAATCAGAACGTCGCAGTCATGGCGTCCAGCAGATCGATATCGAATGTATTGGGAATGGTGACCAGCAATGTATTATACCCATCATCGTCGAACTTGATCGAATTCGGCGGCATATCCCCGGCATTCTTTTTGATGAGCACGACATTCTTGTCCCGAATCAGGAAAAAATGTTCCTTCAGCCCGTCCTCATCGAGACTCACAAACATGAGGACTCCTTTTTTCAGTTTCACGGACTGGACCCGGGAAAACAGGATTGTGCTGGCATGCGGATGTTTTGCGGCTTGAAACTCTGCGTTGTCATTTGTCAGCAGTTCACTGCCTCCCGATTCTGAAGGCCTCGTTTCCCCCAGGAAAAGGAGTGAAACACAAAACAGAATAATAATGATGGAAGACGCAGTCGTAAGTAGATCTTTCACTTGAGCTCACTCCCGCTTTCGGTGCCCGCGAAAGCTCATGCATGAAATTCTATTAATGCTAACCGGGATGAGTTCACAACACTCTTCCCCTGAACTTATCTGTTAGACAGCTATATGATGTAATCCGATGCAGTTTTTGTTCCTCGTTTTTCACTTTTTTAAAGAATCCGCAGTAAGTCACTGCATCCGCTGGAATTGAAAACTGCAGCCTGCTGAATGTCCTTCGCTGCTTTGTATTTTTTATTGAGGGAAAATTGAAAGAATGACGAACCCGTTCCCGGAATGCCGTCAGACCTGGAGATTTCCCCGCAGGTAACTGGTAGAAACCATTAAGCCTGTATTGTCCGGGCATCAACGCCAGACTGGCACGCCCCCGAGTGTGCGGTCCATTTCAGGCAACGTGCCATGCCAGATCTGGCAAAACACTACTCCCGCTTCCCGCTCTCTGTTAAGATAAACCGACAAACCTTTGATTGAGGAATTTTCGTTTCGAACAGAAAACGTGATTCACACACCACAAAGTTGATCTTCTTATAAGGAACTGCACCTTGAAAACCTACCATTCCTTCTCAAGCCTGGCGTTGCTGACCTGCCTGTGTGCCTGCCTGGGCAGCAGCAATTTGACATTCGCGGAACCGACGAAAGCACAACAGGCGGCAATCAGCCGGGCCAGCAGTGAAATGGCAGCAGCGGCCAAACGCTTCCTGGCCTCTCTTCCCGAGGAACAACGCCAGGCAGCCACCTTCAAACTTGACAGTAAAGAACGAGACAGCTGGTACTTCATTCCCGACTTCGCCATCAAGGACGACAAACGGACCGGCGTGCCCATGACAAAGATGACACCTCAGCAGCAGATTTTTGCCGTCACACTGCCTGCCACGGCACTCTCCCACCGCGGTTTTCTGGAGATGAACTCCATCCGCGCACTGGAGCATGTGCTTTTCGAACTGGAAGGCAAAGACTACCGCAACCCCGAACTCTACTACGTCTCGATCTTCGGCAAACCTGATCCCAAGGGAACCTGGGGCTGGCGATTTGAAGGACACCACCTGTCTGTGAATGTCACCATTGTTGACGGCAAGAAATTCTCGGTAACTCCTTCCTTCTTCGGTTCCAACCCTGCGACCGTCAAGCAGGGCCCGCTCAAAGGTGTCGAAGTTCTCAAGGAAGAACAGCAGCTGGCGTTGAACCTTGTTAAATCCTTCAATCCCGATCAGCTGGCCATCGCCACGATCGACACCTCAGATCTCGATAAAAAACTGCTGGCGAAAAGCGTGATCAAGGAAGTTCTTACCACCGACGATCCCGTCGTTGACAAAGGCATGATTCAACATAAAGGGATCCAGTATGCCGATCTCGATCCGAAACAGCAGAAAATGCTGCTGCGCCTGGTCAACACCTACCTGGGTCGCTTCCGACCGGAACTGCTCAAGGGAACCCGCTACCTGGGCAACCTGCGCGATGGTGACCATCTCTACTTCGCCTGGAGTGGCGGCCAGAAGCGGGGGGAATTCCATTACTACCGCATTCAATCCAAGGTCTTCCTGATTGAATTCGCCAACACCCAGAACGACGCCAATCACGTACACGCGGTCTTCCGCGAATTCGAAGGTGATTTCGGTCGCGACCTGCTCAAAGAGCATTTCACAAAGCATCACGGCCAATAATCTGCCTAAGTAAGTTTTATCATCGGGCCCGCTGAGCACACCCTCAGCGGGCCTGTTTTCATTTCAGAAGGGGAGCGAACTTCTCCCAACAATTTTGTGGACTGATTTTGCTTTAACAGTTACTTTAATGGGATGGAAAACATCCCTGTGGTAACCGCTGACAAAACAGCCCTCCAACCCCGGCGGTTCAACCGCTGGATTCGCACCGTCATTCTGATCGCCCTGGGTCTCCTGTTCCTGTTCTACTTTCCGGTGATCCGTGAAACCTATTTTCGTTGTGCAATCTGTGGCATGACACATATCGAGCAACGAGTTACCGCTTTCGGCTGTCTCATTTCATCATGGGAACGACCGACTGAATCCAGTGACTGGTATCAGGCCAATGTGGAACCGGAGCATAAACATGTCTGGGTCCGTGGTACTTATGCTGAAGGGAAAAACGTTTTCGGCCAGACAGTCTTGATGCAGCAACTCACCTCTCTTGCCTCGGGACCATTCAGCTGGCTGTATCTGGGTAATTACAAACAAATGGAAATCTATAAATTAAGCCCGGACCCGGCTCAGGCCCGAGTTCTACTGCTGAAGCTGGCGCACTTTGAACCTGAAGGCTCACCTGAAAGGAAAGTACAGGATGAAATCTATTCAAGATTTTGGGAATGGAGAATCAATGGAATGCAAGACCCCTGGCCGTTCGAAGAGGGGGAGTTCCTGAGCCCAGTTCAACCCACCGATCCAGATAATCCCCCATCCTCGCCAGATTGAAGAGACTTAATTTGTCTGTCAAACAGATCGGCCGAGATATGAAAAACCTCAGAGAAATTTTAAAAATCCCATACCTGAGCGAACCTGTTCAATCTTCTAAACGTCCGCATACACACATCAACCTCAATCACGGAAATCTAAAGGGCCCCTCTCCCTGGCCCAATCAGAGGATATCACATGCATCGAATCATCCGCGAATACCAGCCTGCAGACCTGAATGATGTTCTGGCAGCCTGGGAAAGTGCCACCCGTCTGGCCCATCCCTTTCTGCAGGAAGACTTCCTGGAACAGGAACGTCATAACATACCCAACCTTTATTTACCCAATGCAGAAACCTGGATTATCGAACAGGATCAACAGGTGATCGGTTTTATCGCCCTGTTGGGAAATGAAGTAGGTGCGATTTTTGTGAAGCCGGAATTTCATGGAACCGGCGCCGGCAAGGCACTCATGGACAAAGCACAGGAACTGCGGGGCGATCTGCAGGTCGAAGTTTTCGAAGCGAATGCTATCGGGCGTCAATTTTATGATCGCTATGGTTTTAAGGCACTGTCAGAATCGACACATGAACCGACGGGAAACCGATTACTCAGACTTCAATTCAATGCCGCTGTAAATTAAAATCAGATCCAACTTGCCTTCAACCTGGAAGTGGATTCATGCCTGCACACGAAAAAATCAACTACGTCGAATTCCCCGCCCGAGACCTGGCGGCAACCAAAGCATTCTTCGAGACCGTCTTCGGCTGGTCGTTTACTGATTTTGGTCCGGACTACACCGCCTTCGCGAACGAAGGACTGGATGGCGGCTTCTTCAAAGCAGAACTCTGTTCCACCACGGAGAACGGCGGCGCGTTACTCGTCTTTTACAGTGAGCAGCTGGAAGAAACCCTGTCCAAAGTAGAAGCAGCCGGCGGCCAGATCAGCAAATCCATCTTTTCCTTTCCGGGCGGCAGACGCTTTCAGTTTCTGGAACCCTCCGGAAATGAATTTGCGGTCTGGTCCGATCATCCCGGGCAATAAAACAGACAAAACATATCGGGAACAATAGCAGCAACAACCCGCCCTGTGGATTTTGCTTCTCGGGATTCGCCCGTCATATAGCCTGGACTGATAGGCCTGCGACAATCCCCAGCCCCTCTAATCCTCATATCCGCGCGGCCCTTTCTGCATAATTTCTTTTGATTATTGCCTCCAGTTCAGTAAGATGTGGTCCCATAAGCTACTATTTCGAAAATAGATGGCGTAGTTTTCCCTGTTTGGGAAGGCGGCGCGAAATAGAAATCACCCACAACATCATCATTTCCCTGGACTCACCCGAGTGAAACGAAAGGCTTTGTCATGAACTGGTATCTGGCGGTCCTCAAAAAGTATGCCGATTTCTCCGGTCGCGCGCGAAGAAAAGAATACTGGATGTTTATCCTGTTCAATATCCTCATCTCATTTGTCATCGGGATCCTCGGGGCGATTATTGGTGAAACAGGTGGACTCATTACGGTCTCGCTTTCCGGTTTGTACTCGCTGTTTATTTTCATCCCCAGCATCGCAGTCACAGTCCGTCGCCTGCATGATACCAATCGCACCGGATGGTGGATTCTGATCAGTCTGATTCCCTTCTTCGGGGCAATCATTCTGTTTATCTTCATGATTCTGGACAGCGATCCCAACGCGAACGCGTATGGTGAAAATCCCAAGCTGGCACCTGAGCCGCAATAAACGTTCTTTCTTGAACAAAATCAACAGGGAGAGAAAACGCGACCCAGCGACTGCTGCGTCGTGTTTCCCCCTGTATTCCCGCTTGACCCAACTTTGCTTCTGTGGACGGAAACGGTTTTCAAATGAACTGGTATCTGAAAGTACTTAAGAATTTTGCCACGCTCGACGGTCGTGCCCGTCGGCTGGAATACTGGATGTTTACCCTGTTCGACGTGATCTTCACAGTCCTGTCGTTTGTCGTCGGTGCCGTCCTGGGGCGAGTGCTGAACCTCGACGAAGCCCTGAATGGAGCAGGACTGGGGCTGATATTCTGCCTGCTTTACCTGCTGGTGGTCCTCATGCCCAAGCTCTCGGTCACGGTCCGACGTCTGCACGATACCGACCGCAGCGCACTCTGGCTGCTGGTTTTCCTGGTCCCCGGCATCGGTCCACTGGTCATGTTGATCATGATGATTCTGGAAGGAACCAGCGGCCCCAACCAGTACGGCCCCGATCCCAAAACGACCGTCGAACCGGCCGCCTGAGACAGACTGTCACCCCACTCCTTTCCCGCTGGAAAATAGCTTTCTCGATTCGTGAAAAAATAAGTCAATCAGGACTGTGCAAACGGTCGAATCAACGGTATATATCCTCCTGCAAATTCAACTTTCAACAACATGAGGTGCCATGTGAATTAAACACCGTGTGGACGAGGGGCTTCGTCAAGCCACAACCTGCGACCACACTCCTTCCTTTTGTGTATTAGAGATCCTAAATGATACACCCCAAAACTGAGTTGAAATTTATCAGCAACGAAATCGGCTACGGCGTCGTCGCCACCGAGTTCATCCCCGCTGGCTCCATCACCTGGGTCCTGGATAAACTGGACCGCGAGTTCAGTTCAGTCGAATTTCAGTCGATGGAAGACATCTACCAGAATATTCTGGATACCTACTCTTTTCGCAATAACCAGGGAAACCTGGTCCTCTGCTGGGACAACGGCCGCTACGTCAACCACAGCTTCAATTCCAACTGCCTGACCACCGCTTACGACTTCGAAATTGCCATCCGGGACATTCACCCTGGGGAACAGCTGACCGACGATTACGGCTACCTGAATATCCCCACTCCCTTTCGTGGTATTGATGAAGGAACCCGCCGCAAAATCGTGTATCCCAACGATTTGATCAAATACTACAAGATCTGGGACAAGAAACTGCTCAAGGTTTTCAATCGTATCCCCCACCTCCATCAACCACTGCAGGAACTGCTCACTGAAGAGATGTGGAATGAAATCGTGGCCGTTTCCAAGGGACATCAGGAAATGAAATCAATCCTCAACAACTATTACAACGATGAAAGCAGAACCGAAGAGCGGAAGCCCAGCAAAGAAAAGAATACTGCCGTTTAAACTTCTCCCCCATCAGCCCGGAGAATGATTGACACGTTCCCGCTCATGCTCCAGACTGGAAGCATGAGCGATCTTCCTTTTATCCGCTGCCTGGGCTGTGAAACAGCCGTGTTTGATCCAGGTCGGGCTTCCTGTCCCGGCTGTGGACGCTGCCCGGTGTGTGGAAGCAGGCGTTTCAAGACCGAAGTCAAAACCTGTCCGGACTGCGAATTGCCTTACTGCGACTGTTGTGGTCGCTGTCCTCAATGCAACGGGCTGCGGTACTCGGAAGAGATTCCCCCCTGTGAGTGCGGACATCCGCTGGACGCCGAGAAACTGGCAGACCTGGTACGCTATGAAGCCGTCGTGGGAGCAATCAGGCGGCCCACCCCCTGGGGTTGTCTCTGCGCTGCATTCACTCTGACTTTAGTGGCACTGCTGCTGATTTACGTCTGGAATCGTTAGACCAGGTAGCGTGGACAGCCCTGCATTCGCTAACGTTTTGCCCATTTTCTTCTTGAACTCCGGTTTTCCAGACTGCTACGATAACCCTGTTGCTGGCAGGAAGCGGGACTGGAAGCTACGCAGCCCCGACCTGGCAACAGGATTCGGGCATGTGTACCGTTTGTCAGGATAGAATTCCGGGATACTCGCTCAATTTCAACATAAGGGAGCGCACACATTTCACTATCGCATCGTCCAGACTATTATGCTCGTCGCCTGAAATTTTGCAGACGAGATAATAAAACGGGATACATGCTAACAAAGGAGATCTGTGATGGCTGATGAAAAACTGAATTTACCGGACAACTACCTGCTCTGGCTGGACAGCCTCGAGAATGAAGCCTACGCTGAATTCGACGAACGGGAGTGGGAGATCGCCAGTCGTGAAGAGCTTCAGGAACTGCTTGAGATCGACGATTACGAGGTCGCGTACATCGATCAGGCGAACCTGTATGTGAAACTGATCCAGGATATCACCGGCGATACAACGACGATGGATGATGAGGGTAACCGAATCCCCTTCTCCCGCATTGGCTCCTGGCTGACCATCGGCTACGACAACGAAGACCTGCTCTGTGTCGACCCGGCTGACAACTACTCCGTCTGGGGCTTCTATCCCAATGAAGGTGGCGACGTCGAAAAACTCGCGGACAACCTGGATGAATTTTTGGAAGGACTGGAACTGCTGGAATAAGCCATGATATCTCTGAATAAACTGATATCATTGCGGTTAAGGAATTCCTGATTTTTTATGCGAAGCATTGAAGAGTTTCGAAATCGACAACTGGAAATGCTGCCACATGCATTGAAACGACCTGCCATGTATGGGGGAAATGCCCCTGGAATCGCATTATCATTAGGCTCACTTTTATGGGATCTCTGCTGGATCGATGAACGCGAGAACGATTGGGAAGAATTCAAAGAAACTGATTTAAAGGGAAGTCGCGGAGTGCTGGGACAATTTGAGTATCAGCACTTTCAAATCCCGGACTACATCGCTGAAGTGGCCTCTACTTATGCCCAGGTGGCGCACAAACTCGATTACTTTCAACCAGATCGTGTCCTGAATGCTACGGAATGGAACGACCTGCAATCCACGTTGATTCCGGATTTTTTCGAACGTGACTGGACCCAGACTGAAATCTATGATCGCCTGGGACCGCCGTCTTATGAAAATTACAGTAGCGACACAAGGGTCGCCTGTTTTGCTCCTGAACCTGCCGCAGACTGGATCTTTTTCGATTTTTCGCGACGACTTCCCGATCACAGTGACTGGTTACAGACTCCGATCTTGAGGGATATTCGCAGAACAGAAAACCGATTTGAATTCTTCCCCTTCGCAGAATGGTGTCAGAAATAACATTAGAAGAAATTGACACATGCGCAAACGCCTCCGCAAAAAGAAACATCGGGGTGAGTTCATCGACTGGAATGTCGCCGTCACCGTGAACCTGGTACCCGGATCGGACTATGAAATATTTCTGGACGACTGGATCGAACAGGCCATCGAAGGAAATCACTGCTTTTTTGGGGGCTCCAGCACGCCACAGCAGATCGAGGGGACCATTCAACTGGGAACCGCAGCAAAGCAGCCCGAAAAGCGTCTGACGGACATCATCGACTGGCTCAATAACCGTCTCGATGTCTTGAATTTTCAGTTCAGCCCCCTCTACGATGGCTGGAATGGCCCGTTTCTGGATTCTGATGGTCGGGAAAAGATTTTTTAAATTAAGGCTTGACTAAAACAGACAGGTCTGTATATTTCAAGTATGAGCAAAACACAACGCCCCTCCAATGCCCGGAAACGCATCGTCGAAACAGCCGAGAAACTGTTTTATTCGGAAGGCATCCGTGCCGTCGGCATCGATCGTGTGATCGCCGAAGCCTGGGTGGCGAAAATGACATTATATAATCACTTTCCCTCGAAAGATGATCTGGTCGTCGAAGTCCTCAAATATCGGGAAGAACAGTTCAACCTGTATCTCAGACAACGCATGCTGGAACACCAGTCGCAGGGACTGAATTCACTCAAAGCGTTTTTTGCCGCGTTAAAGGACTGGTTCCAGTGTTCTGACTATCGGGGATGTGCATTTCTCAATGCCCTGGCGGAACTGGCGGACTCGAATCCCACAGCAACCGATTTTTGTTCAGACCACAAACGACGATTTAAGGAGCAACTGACCGAAATCATAATTGAGTCCGCAGGCACCCAGGCAGCAGCCGTTGCCCCGGCGATTTGTATTCTGGTGGAAGGCGCCATCGTGACTGCCGTCAGCGAAGGAAATGCTGATGCCGCCGGGATTGCCGAACAGGCGGCTGAAATCCTGATTTCACAAACAAAATAAAGAACCCGTTTCCTCTTTTTTTGACCATATCCATACAGACCTGTCTGTTTATTATATTTGTATTTCACTTACCCGCTTTTGTGTAAAATGTTTTGAAGGAGAAGAAAGATGCCACGTTTAATCGCCGTCAATCCCGCCACCGTCACAGGTCCCGCTAAAGCATTATTAGACGGAGTCCAGTCCAAACTCGGAATGACTCCCAACCTGATGCGAACCATGGCCCATTCCCCCGCCGTACTGGATGCCTATCTGAAATTCAGTGGCACCCTGACCACAGGAGCGCTTTCGGCTCAGCATCGGGAACAGATCTCGTTGACCGTAGGGGAAGCGAATCATTGTGGGTATTGTGTCTCGGCACATTCCGCCCTCGGAAAGCGTGCCGGTCTGTCAGCATCACAGATCCTGGAAAACCGGGCCGGTGGCGACTCTGACCCTGCAACGGCTGCCCTGTTGAAGTTCTCCCGGACTATCGTGGCAAAACGGGGACAGGTTTCCGACCAGGACCTGCAAGACATCCGCGACGCCGGGTTCAGTGAAGAGCAGATCGCCGAGATCGTCGCTAATGTGGCGCTCAACATCTTTACCAATTACTTCAATAACATCGCCCGGACGGAAATCGATTTCCCGACTGTCGAACCACTGCCGGAGGGGCTGGCAGCAGCGAATTCACAGTAATCTCACACAGGGGCAGTTCCATGTCGAACTGCCCCCTTTTTCATTCTTCAATTCAGAAATTTCGCGATGCACGCTTACCCCAGTGATATCGCCTTTACAGAATCCGTGAAAGCGGTGCAGACACAAAAAGGTTCACGCTCACAGTACGCCCGGATGGAACAGAGGTCTGGCTGGCAGACAAAAGTGACAGCAGAACTAAAGACATTTCTATCAGAACTCGACATGTTTTACCTGGGAACTGCCAGTCAGTCCGGGCAGCCTTACATACAATATCGCGGAGGCAGCCCCGGCTTTCTCAAAGTCCTCGATCAATCAACACTGGGTTTCGCCGATTTTGCCGGCAACCAGCAGTTCATTACTCTGGGTAACCTCGCTGAAAATCCCCAGGCATTTCTGTTTCTGATCGATTACGTCCAGCGTCGGCGTGTGAAGATCTGGGGAACCGCCCGGTCTGTCGAAGATGATCCGGAACTGCTCGCGCAACTGCACGACCCGGCTTATCCTGGACGGGTTGAGCGTGCCATCCTGTTTACTGTCACCGCCTGGGACATAAACTGCCCCCAGCATATTCACCCGCGTCTGCCGCAAGCGGACGTCCTGAAACTCGTTGAACAGTTGCAGACAGAAAACCAGCAACTCAAAGCAGAACAGGCCAGACTTCACATGAAAATGGAATCTGGCCTGTAAAATGGAGCCTCTGGAATCAGACGGGGTCAGTCAGATCAATAGTTGTTGTCAGAAGCGTTTCCAGAACCGGTATTGGATCCCACACCGCTCTGCGGTGTCCCTGTCTGGACGTCATAACCCTTCAACGCATTATCGATCGCAGAGTTGTTCGAGAAGGATGCGGTGTTACCTCCTGAGAAATTCACGATCGAGAAACCATTGCCCGAGTTGCTCCGGGCAGTGTTTCCGTCCAGGGTGCCTCCCTGAATCGGGGCAATAAAATCGTACCCGTTACCCTGGTTTCCTGTGGCGAGATTATTGCTGATCGTACCCCCACTGACGATATCGTCAAAATCAAAGCCAACGTCCTGATTTCCGGTAGCCGTGTTGCCTGTGATCACCCCGCCCGTAATATCTTCAAAGTCAAACCCGTCGTCGACGTTATTACTGGCCACGTTGTTCACAATCGTTCCGCCCGATACGGTATCACCGAATTTGATTCCGTTATCCTGGTTGCCGGTGGCAGTATTTCCACTAAACGTCCCGCCGCTGACCTCTCCAAAGAAGGCGATCCCGTTCACACCATTTCCGGTCGCGATATTATTACTGATTGTTCCCCCATCGAAGTCATCAAAATCAAATCCATCATCTCCATTTTCTGTCGCGGTATTATTCGAAAACGTTCCGCCATGAAAAATATCACGGAAATAGAATCCGTCATACCGGTTGTTGCTGGCGATGTTGCCGGTAATGGTTCCTCCATCGATGTCTTCATCAAAATAGAATCCAACATCATTTCGTGCGGAAATATTTCCAGAAAACGTTCCGCCTTCGATCTGACCATAGAAAGCGAAACCGGCGTAAGCATTGTCCAGCGCCTGGTTGCCACTGATGGTTCCGTCATTGACACCATAAAATTCAAATCCGAATTCGCCGTTGTTGCTGGCAATGTTATTTGAGAACACGCCACCGTCCATATCATATTCAAAGTAAAAGCCAGATGAGGCATTGTTCTGCGCGGTATTCCCGGTAATGGTACCTGCATTAAATCGCTCGATATAGAATCCTTCCTTGTCGTTATTTTCAGCGATGTTATTTGAGATCGTTCCACCGTTAATCCGCCTGAAATAATAACCGTAATCATTTCCGCTGGATGTATTACGTGAAATCGTTCCCCCCGTTAAGTTTTCAATTTCCAGACCATCGTTAAACGTGAGTTTTCCATTTCCTGTGAAGGTATTATCTGTGATGGAACCGTTAGTGTCCCCTTCCAGATGCACGCCATCTTCATCTGCACCGCTGATGGTATTTCTGTTAATCGTGAAACCACTCAGATTATTACCATAGATTCCATTTTGCCCGCCCGTGATATTCATACCCACGATACTGGAACGGTCCGCCATCGTGAAGACATCAATCGAAGTCAGCGAACCATTCACGATCGGTTGCGCGCCATAGCTGAAGCTGGCGACAGCACCGGAATTACAACCCACAACATTCACACTATTGCCACCAGCCAGCGCGAGTTGGCCATCATTAAAGACAAAACCGGTGCTGGTATTGATCGTTCCTTTGGAACCGTCAAACAGCACGACACTGTCTGATCCCGCGGCGTTGAAGACGGCTTCGGCATTGACTGTATCCGCATCGATCAACGTAAGATCCTTCAGTTCCTGTCCGGTCAGCTGCAGTTTCGCACATTCTTCCGGTCCCCGGGCCTGGTTCAACACGATATCGATATCACGCACGATCGGGTTCACCATCCGGCGCTGGAAGCGAGTCAATTTCTGACTGTCTCCATTGCCCGGCAGAGGAATTCGCACGGTCAACAGGCCGGTCCCCTGGGAGCCCCGTACTTCGTCATACTGATACTGTCCAGCCAGCACGACACGCGAACCATTCCCCAGCCAGGGGAGATCGAACATCCGGTACTCGACCCGGGCGCGTGGACCTGTCATCTCTTGAAAGCCAGGGGCCGAATTATCAAAGTAATATCCGCCTACGTAACCTCGCAGTTCTGCATCCAGATTCGATTCAGGGAATGTTTTCAAGAGCCGCCCGACTTCAAAATCGGTTCCCCAGTAAGCACGTTCTTCACCGGCCCGCATCACGATATTATTACCACTCAGATAGGCAGTATTCAGCGAGTCCACTCGTTGCTGTTTGAGCGAGGGAACATAGCCGTTCACGCGGAAATCCCACTCAATACTGAGCAGTTCAAAACCAAAGCTGCCCTGGCGAAAGATATTGCTGTACTGACTGCGGCGGACATCGTAGAAGCCATACATGCCGGCGATCCACTGGTCGTTTACCATCCGCCGGTAAGCCAGACCGAAATTTCCTTCTGCGGAGGAATCGTCAAAGATATTTCCTCGCAGATCCGCAAAGAACAGACTTTCTTCATCCTGTGCCAGGGGAATAAACAGCAGCCCCTGACCATTATCATTCACGCCGCCCGCCTGCCCGGTGAAATCAAAATAGGCGCGGTACAGATAATCTTCTTCCTGGATCCATTCCGGCTGATCATCGGGTGCCGGATCCTGGGCGAAGATATGTGAAGGGAAGAGCATCCCCAGCCCGGTCAGCAGTGACAGAAGCAGCGAACATCTAAATGAGCAGAGGGGCATTCGACTCTCAATATGAATTGTCCGAGATCATAAAGTCCGTTTTATTACGATAAAGATGGTGACTCCATCAGTTATCTCGGTTTTATGGAGAGAGTTGACGCGAACGAAAACTGTATTTCTGTACCTAAGCTCCCTCTGCTGCTCTTGCTACTGCCGGTCAGGTAAAATTTACCGGTTATATGGTTATTTGGGCCAGGATATTCAGCAGCCAGCCTGTCTGCTGAACCCGCTCCCAGTCACAGTCCCCGCGAGGCACACATGACTTTCTCTCAGGTTCCCATCACACAACTCGACGGCATCGGGAAGCGATCCGCACTGACGGTCACCGAACTGTTCGTCCCCAGAAAATCTCAACTCCAAGCCTCGTCTATTACAGATGCACCGATGGCTTTCGCTGCGTCAGTTTAGTGCAGGTTCTGCCTTGTAATTAATCAGATTGACTCATTGAGAGTCAATCCCTCCTGGGCAGCCCAGCGATTTAAGATCTCTTTGACAGTTTCACTTGGTTCGCAATTATTCTTACCACTCGCCTGAAATATCATCTTTTTCTGGGGATGGACTTCGATCGTCAGTTGACGCCGCCTGCGACGCCCCGTTTTCACTTTCATTGACCAGATCGTTGTACTACGGCCGATGCAATCACCGATATAATCAGAAACACAATGATTCATCCGCCGACTTTCGTTCTGTAACTGTCGGGGAGTCAGCAGTTCCTCAATGCTCCAGACAGCATCTTCCTGCTCACACTGAAAAGCTTTAATATTGCTGCGATCCCAGGGAAAATCCAGGCGGCTCACTCCCGGAGGCGGCATGATCCCCTGCTCAATCAGATCTGACTGCCAGTGAACCATATGCCGCCTGAGTGTCATCAGCGAACGCCCCCTAAGAGAAAACTGAGGTTGAACCGGAATTTCTCCGGCACCGGGACCCCAGACTTTCTCCGCCGGTTCATATCGCTGTTGGAAAATAAAATTAACAATCTCCACTACTTCGTCCGCAGAGATCGGCTGATACTTAATCAGGAAGCGGACGACTGCATCCCAGAAAGGCTCATCAAATTTAGGTAGAGACAGCACAGTTCGGGTGACCAGGGTTCGAGCCAGCTTTGCATCTCCGCCGAGTGCCCGCACTCGTGACCAGAAGATTGCAGCGTAGGGCCGCAGGTCATCAGGTGCCTGCATAAAATGAGCCGCCATTTTCTTCGACAGACGTTGACAGAATATATTCTGATATTTCCGCACACTCTGTCCACGTGCCAGATGCAGGTAGAGGTCCAGTTCCCAGCTTATTTCATGCTCATTCCACCAGACGGTTGACATAAAATCGGGAACGGAATATTTATCGTATAAATGATGCACCAGCGAGCGGAGCTGAACCAGAGAACTTCCCTTGGGAACTACCCAGTCCTCCGGGGAGCGAATCCAGGCAAAACCGCGACGCGCCATCCTGACACAGGCCTGAATAACAACCCCCGCATTGACAGGATTAAGAAATCCTGCTTGTTGACGGGGTGAGAGCAGCTTCGTCCGCGCACGGATTACATGAATCAGTCGCCAGTATTTTTTCTGATGCGCACGTCGCATTGATCCATGCTGTGCAATCAGCGCATCCACCCTGCAGTCAGCGTGGTGTTTTCTTTGTTGAGAAGTCATGATATCTATTCTGTTACCAGGAATTTTAAGCAGACTGGCGATGCGCAGGCATCACCCCGAAAGCAACATCATTCGCGCACGACGCACCAATAATGCCTCACTTCAAACCGAACAGCTTAAACCTTTGTTAAACAGCATGACTTTCAACATTTCGTTACAAACGTCTCACCATGAAGCGGACAGAACTAAAAAACCTGATTTGTGTCTGTATTAACACAACAGCAAAACAATACTGCTGGAACAAATCTGTCAACGTTGACACCTCAGTGAAACCGAGGTTCGTTCTTTTAGAGGAAATCAGTCGTGCAGCCCCTGGATCAGATCCTGTTGATTCTCGACATTGATGAGACACTGCTTTATGCAGCAGATCGTCCACTTGAGCGAAAGCCAGACTGTCGAATCGGGCCGTATGCGGTTTATCTGCGGCCATTTCTGACTGATTTTTTAAACCAGGTTTCTCAGCACTACCGTATTGCAGTCTGGTCTTCTTCCAGCCCAGACTATGTTGAATCAGTTGTGAATTCCATTTTCCCGAAATGGATTATTCCAGAATTCATCTGGAGCCGTGAACGTTGTATCACAAGATTCGATCCCGAGTGGCACGAACAGTACTACATTAAAGATCTGAAGAAAGTCAGGCGACAGGGATATAATCTGGAACGCGTACTCATTGTGGATGATACACCCCAAAAAAGTTGAACGAAACTACGGCAACGCAATCTACGTCACCCCCTGGCTCGGTGACCAGAATGATAATGAGTTGCAGCTGCTGACAAAATATCTGTTACAGCTCCGCGATAAAGCGAATCTCCGCTGCATTGAAAAACGGAACTGGAAAATTCATTTTTAAAACAGAATATTCGAGAACCTCGCTGAACTCGCCGTGTCTCCCTTCTCAAACCACTCTGTTCTCTGACCCAGCGGAGGTGTGATATGTACGATTCCGAATTCGACGAACGGCCCTTTTTTTGAAACGATGAGCAAACGCCGCACAGGCTTCCCGTCTGAAACACAAGTCAAACGGGGCACCCGCATTGTGCATGGCGTTAAGCTGCTCGAAGAAAAACTGGGCCGCAACGATTTATGCCTCTGCGGCTCCGGCAGGCGCTTCAAAAAGTGCTGCCTCACGCGGGGCTGCTTTTGACGGCG
>TARA_R100001132_G_scaffold19424_1_pt1 | contig 21917 bp, 22 predicted proteins | sample TARA_R100001132 | Tara Oceans TARA_R100001132 (sample SAMEA2621247) | marine metagenome | biome: marine biome (ENVO:00000447); feature: mesopelagic zone (ENVO:00000213); material: "saline water (ENVO:00002010), including plankton (ENVO:xxxxxxxx)" | depth 800 m | reverse complement strand
CGGGGTGACGATGTATCAACAAATGCACCCTCACCCTGAGGAGTGCAGCGTCTCGAATGGTGAAATGCGCGGTCTTACTCCGCCGGAGAAATCCTCAGGCCATTGGGTCTGGGGTCTATCCTGGCGGCATAGGACATATCTGCGAAGACCTCCATCAGTCGGTCAGCCAGCCACCAACTGGGGGCCTGGGTTTCATAGGTCAGAGTGAAGCGACCGGGCTCGTCGCGGTCGATAGTTGAGGCCAGATAATAGGGAAATTCTATTTGCAGGGCGTCCACGGCCTCTGCGCGAATATCCTCTGGCACATCGCGGAAATCCACACTGTAACGTATTGCATCGACCAGCCAGGCGGGCGGAACATCGCCATAGCCGCGGGGCGGTGCCGGGCCCAGGAGTTGAAGGATCTGACCCGCAGCTTCGTCAAAAAACGGGATCAGGCCATCTGTTACCGCTCTGGCGCGACAGGCTGGATTATCACGGCATCCGTCCTGAAATGCGATACTGATGGGATCAGAGCTATAGCGCGCCTTAACATCGCCCCGCGTTACGTCCACAAGATCCAGCCACGCCGTTGTCGTTGCGGTCCCATCCGACTGATCCCGCAGCATCAAACGCAAAAACAGGATCGTCGCGGGTACCGGACGCGACGCATCGCTGGACCGGGCCTGTGTATACAATGCCCGCTGACTGTCGCGATCCATGCCCTGGGTCAGGCGTTCCCCCTGATTCCAGGCCAGGGTGCGGCCATATTCCACCGGAATGCGATAGGAATCACTTTCCAGAAGATTGGCCAACCCGTTCAATGCGGCCTGGGCGACAGGGTCATCCTGGGGCACACTGCGGCGGGACACATCGTCAATGGCGACAATGAACCCTTCCTGCACTGAATACCGATAGGGGATTTCCGCATGGGCGGGAGTCGCCGCAAGGCCGACCAAAAGTGATATCAACAACAATCCAAAGCGGTGCATCAATTCATCCTTAACTGCATTTCAGCGTTATCCCGCCATCGACCAGCATTTCCAGCCCCGTGACATATTTTGATTCATCAGACGCCAAAAACAAGGCGGCATAGGCAACATCCCAGGCATCGCCCATATGGCCCATTGGACATTGCGCATTGCGCACCGCCCACATTTTATCGACATCACCGCCTGCATATTCCTTGGCCAGTCCTGCGGATTTCTCAACCATCGGGGTCTTCATCAGCCCTGGCAGGATCGCATTCACCCGAATGCCTTTTGGCGCGTATTGCACCGCCAAGGCCTTGGTCAATTGGTTCAACGCCGCCTTGGTCGTGTAATAGGTCGTATAGGCAAAACCCAGATAGCGAATGGAGGCGATGGAGGAGATATTGATGATCGACCCGCTGCCCTGGGCTTCCATCAATGGAATGACATGCTTTAATGTCAGAAAACAGCCCTTCAGATTGATATCATGCATGCGGTCCCAGTCTTCTTCTGACAGTTCCACAACGCCCCCGACATGGGCCAGCCCGACATTGTAATCCAGCACATCGATCCGCCCGAAACGCGCGACGGTGGCTTCAACCATTGCCTGGATATCGGCATGGCTGGACACATCCGCCGCCACCGCTTCGGCCACGCCGCCTTCGTCGCGGATCAATTGCGCGGTTTCTTCCGCTGCGGCCAGATTGACATCCGCACACATGACAGATGCCCCTTCCCGCGCGAACAAGGTTGCCGTCGCCTTGCCGTTTCCCCAGCCCGGCCCGATAGACCCGGCCCCTACGATCAACGCAATTTTACCCTCCAGACGACCCGCCATAAGATACCCTCTCCCTGTTTATGTTTGATTATACGTATGTTTGATGAACCGCTAGGAACCCAAAACCCGATCTGCAACATAGGGATTGGATTGGCGTTCCTCCCCAAATGTCGAATAGGGACCGTGACCGGGCACAAAGACCGTGTCATTGCCCAAGGGCCATAGCTTATCCACGATGGATTGAATCAATTGCGGGCCGTCGCCGCGCGGAAAATCGCTGCGCCCGACAGAGCCGTTAAACAGAACATCCCCCACCCAGGCAATGCCGCCTTCCTTGTCATGAAACACGATATGCCCCGGCGTGTGACCGGGACAGTGATAGACATCCAACACACAGTCGCCAACGGTCACTGTTTCCCCTTCTTCCAACCAGCGGTCAGGAACAAAGGGGGTCGTCGGGGGAAAATTATACTTAGCGCAATCTTCCGCCAGCCGATTGATCCAGAAGGCATCTTCCTTATGGGGACCTTCCAGCGGCACACCCAAACGATCAGCCAAAATGCGCGCAGCACAGCAATGATCCAGATGTCCGTGGGTTAACAGGATTTTCTCAATCTCCACACCCTGGCTTTGGGCAGTGGCCAGGATGCGATCGACCTCTCCACCAGGATCGACGACCGCCCCCTTCATGGTCTTTTCGCACCAGATGACGGAGCAGTTCTGTTGAAACGGGGTAACGGGAACAATGACGGCTTTCATAAAACTCACTTTCGGCTGCGCCCGGGGGCAAGCGGGTGGGTGTCAAAAGCCCCCAGACGCTCTGCCAGACTTTCCCCGAACATATGATGATTTTCGCCGATCAAATGGCTGGCGGGGCCCAGGATGCGCGGATCAGGGGTCTGCACAATCTCCATTGATTTGTCTGTATAGGGCAACTGGTGCAGAAAATGCTGCATGGTCGCCAGGCGCGCGCGCCTTTTGTCATCGGATTTGACCACGGTCCAGGGGGCATCGGCAGTGTCTGTGTAAAAGAACATCGCCTCTTTCGCCTCGGTATATTGATCCCATTTCGTCACCGCGACCTTATCAATGGGGGACAGTTTCCAGCGCTTCAGCGGATCCTTTTCGCGCGCCTTAAACCGGGCCAATTGTTCTTCCTGGGTGACCGCAAACCAATATTTGAACAGGTGGATACCGCTATTGGCCAGCATCCGTTCCAATTGCGGGACCTGACGCATGAATTCCAGGTACTCCATCGGGGTGCAAAAGCCCATGACATGTTCAACCCCGGCCCTGTTATACCAGGACCGATCAAACATCACGATTTCACCCGCAGTCGGCAAATGTTTGATATAGCGCTGGAAATACCATTGGCCGCGTTCTTCTTCGGTTGGTTTTTCCAAGGCAACAGCACGCGCGCCACGGGGATTGAGGTGCTGCATGAACCGTTTGATCGTGCCCCCCTTGCCCGCCGCGTCGCGCCCTTCGAACAGGATTAGAATACGCTGTCCCGTCTCCCTGGCCCAGCGTTGTACTTTCAACAATTCAATCTGCAGGTCTTCCTTGCGCTGTTGATAGTCCTTCTTGGGCAGGGTCTTGGAATAGGGAAAGTCTTCGCTGCGGAAGCTTTCGATTTCCGGCCCCAGATCTTCCACAGCCGCGCCATGAAACGACCGTTCATGCAGCATCGCCGCCCCATCCGCCGTGTGTTCAGGTGCGCGATGCGGGGCGTCTGGAATATCCGACATGACCGTTGATTTGGCTTTAGGGCTTTTCTTGCGGGCCATCTGTTATCCTTCAGCGCTGTGCATCCGCCTGGCGCAGTTCCGTTTTCAGGACCTTGCCGTAATTGTTCTTGGGCAGGCTTTCCAGATAGATATAGTCCTTCGGTCGCTTAAAGCGCGCGATTTTTTCCAGACACAGCGCATCCAGATCCTTCGGGGGCGCTGTACCCACCACATAAGCGACGACGATTTCACCCCATTCATCATCCCGACGGCCAATCACGGAGACCTCCTGAACATCCGGATGGTTCAACAGAACCTCCTCAATCTCTCTGGGATAGATATTGGTGCCGCCGGAAATCACCACATCCTTGGATCGGTCCATCAGGCTTAAATACCCATCGGCATCAAACCGCCCGATATCTCCCGTATGTAACCAGCCCCCCCGCAGCGTTTCCGCCGTTGCTTCGGGATTGTCCCAATAGCCAACCATGACGCTGTCGCTGCGCGTGATGATCTCGCCAGTCTCTCCTTGCGGGACGGGCACATCGTTTTCATCGACGACCAGAACCTCAACATTCGGATAGGGCTGTCCCGCAGATCCCAATCGCTCCAGATACCGCGGCTGGGTGGTGTCGGCTATGGCTTGGCGTTCCAGGCAGGTAATGTTCATCGGGCTTTCACCCTGACCATAAATCTGCACCAGCTTCGGCCCCAACCGCTCAAGCGCGGCCTGGGCATCTTCAACATACATAGGCGCCCCGCCATAAATCAGCGCCCGCAGATTATCCGTTGGGCGCGGGCCGGTATGGCGGGTCAGGCGATTGACCATCGTGGGCGCGGCAAACATGGATGTATCGGGCCAGGCCGCAATGGTGTCAAAAATCTCCGCCGGGTCAAAGCCACCGCTTTCCGGTGTCACCTGACAGCAGCCCCGGGCTAGATGGGGCAGGATATACAGGCCCGATCCGTGGCTCATCGGGGCGGCATGCAGGATCGCGCCGCCTGGTTCCAACCGGTCGATACAGCTGAAATACCCCCATGTCATCGCCATCAGATTGCGATGTGTCAGCATCGCCCCTTTTGGCCGCCCTGTCGTACCGGATGTATAGAACAGCCAGGCCAGATCATCAGGCGCAACATTTTGTATTGGGCGGCTGTCCGCTTGCAAAAGGGCCTGATGCTGGGCGCTGCCAAAGGAGATTAATGGCACTGCATCGGGCAATCCCTGTGCGGCGGTTTCCGCAACATCGTCAGAGGTAAAAACCAGCTTCGCCCCGGAATGTTCCAGGATATACTGAACCTCACTGCGATGCAGTTTTGCATTGACTGGAACAGCCGCTAGACCGGCCCACCAGATTGCATATAATGTTTCAGCATAATCCGGGCCGTTCTTTGCAAAAACGGCAACACGATCCCCCGGTTTTAGATTCAATCCATCCCGCATGGCCCCGGCCAGGGTCATCACCCGTGCAGCGCTGTCCCGAAACGAACGAATGGTGCGATTGCCAAGCCCGATAGAGGGGAGTGCCCCATGCGCGGCGGCTGCACGCTCTAGCCAGAGTGCGAGATTCACGATATTGCCTCCCTGCAATTGTAATCTGTGGTTCGTTATGATCTTTGACGATGAGTCTATCGCCCCAAACAGGAAAGCCAATAGCTTTCACCGATCCGCATGCAGAGAAGAGTTATGCTGAAAATTCGCAAAGCAGTGCTGAAGGATGCGAATACCCTGGCAGAAATGGCAGCCGCCCTGAATGCGCATTTCGGCATTGATGAGCCACCCTTTGACGGCACGGTCATCCTGCCATTGATGCAGGGGGATGACCCGCTGGTCTTTGGATATCTGGCTGAAGACGCGATGGGCAAGCCTGTTGGATATGCCCTGTGTCAGCGGTTTTTTGATACCGATACCGGCACCCTGGCAACATGGCTGCTGGACATCTTCATTGTCGAAGACCATCGTGGCGGCGGGTTGGGACGGCGAATGCTGGCCCGTATTGCCGCGGATGCAAAGCAAAAGGGACAGCGCTGTATTGGGCTTGCGGCCTATCAAAGCAACCCCGCCCGCCGCCTGTATGAGCGCATCGGCGCAGCCCTGCCTGAAAATGCCCTGGTCTATGAATTGCGTGACGAGAAACTGGACAGATTGGCCCAAGAGGCCCAAATATGACCCTATGAACACGCCCTTTACACCCATCCCGCCCGAACACCGCACCCCTGCCTTCAACGCACCAAAAGTCGTGTTGTGGCTGATCGGGATTACGGTAGCAGCCTTTCTGTTTCAGTTGGTTGGCCCACAGCATTGGGTGAACACACTGTTGTTCTATTCCGTCTTCAATCCAGCGGATCTGAAATATTTTGATCAGGACCCGTTGGTTCTGACCACACGGTGGATTGGCTATGGCCTAGTGCATGGCGGGTGGATGCATCTTTTGGTCAATATGGCCTTCCTTCTGGCCTTTGGCACGCCGCTGGCCCGTCAGATTCCAACATTCAGTTTCATCGCACTGTACCTGTTGGGAACAGCCGGCGGGGCGCTGGCTGTGACAATAATCTATGGCGATAGTCAACTGTATCTGATTGGGGCGTCCGGTGGCGTTTCCGCGCTGGTCGGGGCCTTGTCGCGCATGGTGTTCCTGCGCCGGGGACAGGAAGTCGTGCCCCACCCGTTCAGCAACCGCAAAGCCGGGCTGATCTTCGTTGGTATCTTCTTTGCCATGAATTTGCTGTATTATGTCCTGCCCGGCCCAGGAGGAGAGACCGTCTCTGGAGAGGCCCATATCGGCGGGTTTGTTTCCGGATTCGTCTTATCGCTGATCCTGCCCTGGCGGGCGCGGGGCAAGGGGAGACCTGCCAATGACTGAGACACGCGACCCGCTGACCGCGCGATATGGCGCACTGGCCCCAGACCTGGAAACAGGGTTGGACCAGCTGGCCGATATGCAGGCACGAGGATCCTGCCGGGTCTATAAGGCGGAGCCTGTGTCAGATACCGTGCTGAACAGTCTGGCGGCGACCGCCCTGGCCAGTCCCACGAAAAGCGACCTGCAACAGCGCGATATCCTGTTTGTCGAAGACCCTGCCCTGCGATCCTGGATCAACAGCCTGTTCCCGGATATGCCCTGGATCGTGAATGCCCCGCATTTTGTGATCTTTCTGGGCAATAACCGCCGTCTGCGCCAGATCCATCAGATCCGGGGGCATGATTTTGTAAATGACCATTTGGATGCCTTTTTCAATTGTGCGGTAGATGCTGCCATTGCGATGTCGGCCTTTATCACAGCCGCAGAGAGAGTGGGCCTCGGCACCTGCCCGATCAGCGCCTTGCGCAACCATGCCCAGGCCGTGTCGCAGCGGATCGGCCTGCCCGATTATGTCTTCCCGATTTGTGGCATGACATTGGGCCACCCGGTCTATCCCCCGCGCATCAGCCCGCGTCTGGGCCTGTCGCATACTGTCCACCGCGACCGGTTTCAGGATGATTCGATCCAGGACGGGATTTCGGAATATGATATGCGGCGCAACAAGACGCGCCCCTTTACCAGTCAGCGCAATATAGAACGGTTTGGAAAGCAGGAACCCTATACCTGGTCCGAAGACAAGGCCCGGCAATATGCCGAACCGGAGCGTTCGGATTTTGGAGACTTCATCCGGAAAATTGGGTTTAATCTGAGCTGATGCCTTGACCTTCGCTTATTCAATGCCATCTAGGGTATTGCGAATGATTCTTAATTGGAGTGTATCTTGACCAACCCAACGCCCCTTCTGGATTTCTTATCGAGCCGCCGTTCCGTAAAGGCCCAGATGCTGACCGAACCAGCGCCGGATGACGCGACCCTGGCGGCCCTGTTGCAAACGGGGATGAGCGCCCCCGATCACGGGGCAATCCGACCCTGGCGATTTAAAGTTATACGGGGCGATGATCGCGCGAAACTATCGGATCTGTTCGAAACCGCGCTGCGAAAGCGCGATCCGGCGGTCGATGATGAGATGATCGCCACCATCCGGTCCAAGCCCCTGCGGTCCCCGCTGATCATAGCCATTGGGGTCAATGTTGTAGAGGGTCACCCAAAAGTTCCCGTCATCGAACAGGTGGTCGCCACCGCCTGCGCGACGGAACACTTCTTGCTGGCAGCCCATGCGGCCGGATATGGGGCAGTTCTGTTGACCGGTTGGCCGGCCTTTGACGAGACCGTGCGTTTGGGTCTGGGCTTTGAAAAGAAGGACAAGATGGTTGGGTTTGTCTATCTGGGCACCCCTGTTGAAGAACCACGCAGCATCGCCAGACCTGATGTGCGACAGTATATGGAAAACTGGAACGGTCCCGCATAAAATTCAGAGTGTCTAAAGGTCGGCATCCGCATGCTGGTACAGACCACGCATGTCTGGGACTGGCTTAAATTCTTCGGAAACGCCCCGCACCGTCTCTGACAGGCCCAGATACAGAATGCCGTCTTTCGCCAGAACATCGGACATATGCGACAAGGTCTTCGCCTTGGTGGGCTGATCAAAATAGGTCAGCACATTGCGGCACAGGATCACATCAAACTGACCCAGGGCCCGGGGGTGTTCCAACAAGTTGAAGGGCTTGAAGTCGACCATGGACCGTATTCCGGAATCCATGTGCCATTTATCGCCATTCTGTCGAAAATATTTGATCAGCATCCGGATGGGCAATCCGCGCTGTACTTCAAACTGGGAATATATACCGGCCTTCGCCTTTGCCAGAATTCCTTCCGACAAATCTGTTGCCAGAATTTCAATCTGCCATCCGCCCAGTGTCTCCTGCGCTTCCTTTATAAGCATGGCCAGCGAATAGGGTTCCTGGCCGCTGGAACAGGCCGCGCACCACAGTCTGATTTTCTTGGTGTCCGCCCGCGCCGCCCTTAGCCGCGGCAATACCTTCGTGCTGAACAGATCAAACGGCTTTTTGTCGCGGAAAAAGTGGGTGCCACAAGACATCATAACGTCGGTTATATCTGCAATCATTGCAGAATCCTGGCGCGTGCGCACCGCATCACAGATTTGATCCAAATTGGCTAAATTATATTTGCGGGCAACCGGCATCAGGCGAGTTTCCAACAGATACGCCTTATCTTTGGTCAGGACCAAGCCGGATCGTTGCTTTAACAAAGTAGAGAGCAATTCAAAATTCTCTATTCTCATGCCTGCTCCTACCGATCGAAACCGATCTATACAAAACCCTGAGCATCATGCCTTTGCATGCGCTCACACCGGATATTCTATATCAGACCAACCTGCATGAATTTGGACTGCACGATCTCGCTGTCAAAGGGTTTCATGATATATTCGTCAGCACCGTTTGCGATTGCTTCACGGATACGCCCCACATCCGTTTCTGTTGTACAGAACACAACTTTCGTGGCCGATCCATTGGGCAGTGCGCGCAATCGCTTCAGAAATTCCATTCCATCCATGACGGGCATGACCCAATCCAACAAGATACCGTCTGGCAGAGACTTCTGGCACATGTCTAATGCGATCTGACCATTTTCCGCCTCTGTGACGTCAAAGCCCAAATCTTCCAGGATCTTTCGTGCGACCATTCGAATGACACGAGAATCATCAACGATAAGACAGGTTTTCATGCCAATACTCCGCAAGATGGCGAAAAAGCCATAAGAGACTACTCTTGGTGCCAACCCACTGCAACAAAACCCTTAATGCGGTTTCCCACTCTTAATCCGTGGGGAGTGTAACTGTAAACTGTAAGGCCCCATCCGCCGACTGAATCGTAATCTGACCGCCAATGGCATGGATAAACGCCCAGGCCAAAGCACCATGCACGGTTTGCGGGGTCAGGTCTTCCATTGACGCCTTGCCCGTCAGGGCCAGCCCCAATACATCAGACATATGTGGTTCTTCCCTCTGACTATTTCCCCGGGCGATGACATGCGCCACGCCATCTTCGACAGCCACGCGCACCAGGCCGCCGCGGGGCAGACACTCCTTTGCAACCTCGATCAGGATCAACATAACCCGCCCCATCCCCTGGGAAAGGCTGGGCAGGATCGGGGGCAAGGGCCAGGATAAATCATGGCGCGGCTGATCCGCCATAAAAGCCACCGCCACGGCGCGCAATTGCGCCATACTGGTGATTTCAATCCCTGAGCGACCATAGGCCATGCGATAAAACTTTAACCGATTTGTGGCGTCCCGCGCACTGTTGGAAACCAGGGTCAGCGCGTCGACCCCCGCGTCGGCCCCCAATTCCTCCATCAGTTCCAAACCGTTCGATATCACCCCAATGGGACCCACAATTTCATGGATCAGTCGGGATGCCGTCAGATCAGCCAGACGGGCGGAATGTTGAAACGGATCGGAATGTGACATTTTTAATGCCTTTACTTGCGAATCGCGATATAAAATGCTGCACTGCACAATCGATGGGCGGATACAGATAGGGTCACACAATGCTATCAAGTTACGCAGACAACAATACGCTGGTGCCAGGCGACCTTGTTCCCGGCGTGTATGTGCGCCACCCGGACGCCCCCGATTGGGGCATCGGCCAGGTCCAATCCTGCGTCGGAACGCGGGTAACCGTCAATTTTGAAGAACGCGGTAAGGTTCTGATCGACACATCCGTTATTGGACTGGTCGCGGCGGATGCAGATATTGACGCCCAGTGACCAGAATGGTGTTGTGACTTTCCGGTAAACAGTCATGGTCCCTGTGGCCTTGTTCACTATGCCACAGAATCCAAAGATGTTTTCAGCGACCGGTTAGGAGAGTCCAATGTCGGATGGCGACACCAACGTCCATCAATTTCGCAGCCCTGGATTTGGCCGCCGAAAGACGACCCCACATTCCAAGGGGCGACAACTGGATCCAACCGCGCTGGAAGAAATCCAGGCGCTATTGGCGGGCCGGACGCTTCAACGTGACGAGCTAATTGAATATCTGCATTTAATTCAAGACACTTACGGCCATCTGCACGCACGCCACCTTAATGCCCTGGCATCAGAAATGAAGCTGGGCATGGCGGAGGTTTTTGAGGTTGCCAGCTTCTATGCCCATTTCGATCTGGTGATGGAAGGGGAAGTTCCCCCACCGGCCCTGACGATCCGGGTCTGTGATTCCTTAAGCTGTGAGCTGATGGGCGCGCAAAAGATTCTGGCAGATCTGCCGGGTCAGGTGGGCCAGAATGTGCGGGTTATGCGCGCGCCCTGTATGGGTCGCTGCCATCAGGCCCCTGTCGCCGAAGTAGGCCACAAGCATCACACCCAAACCAGCGTTGCAGCCCTGGCCGCAGCCGCTGAAGCCCATGACAGCCATCCAGACATTCCAGACTATCAGGACCTGGCCGCCTATCGCACGGCGGGGGGATACCGGCATCTGCACAGTTGCCTGAATGGCAGCATTTCTGTTGAACAGGTGATTGAGGTTCTGGAAGGGGCCAATCTGCGCGGACTGGGGGGCGCTGGATTTCCCACTGGTCGCAAATGGAAGTTTGTGCGCATGGCCCCCAAGCCCCGTCTGATGGCGGTCAATGGCGATGAAGGCGAACCCGGCACGATCAAAGATCATCACTATCTGACACGCACCCCCCATAAATTCCTGGAAGGCATGCTGATCGGCGCCTGGGCGGTGGAGGCAGAGGCCGTCTATATCTATATGCGCGACGAGTATCCCGAAGTCATTGCCCTGTTAAAGGCAGAGATTGCGAAACTGGAAGCGGCTGGCCTGAGCAACCACACCAAGATTGTCCTGCGCCGGGGTGCCGGGGCCTATATCTGTGGCGAAGAAAGCGCGATGATCGAATCAATTGAGGGCAAGCGCGGCCTGCCCCGCCATCGCCCGCCTTATGTTGCGCAGGAAGGGCTGTTTGGTCGCCCCACCCTGGTCAACAATGTGGAAAGCCTGCATTGGGTGCCGGAAATTCTGGAAAATGGCGCGGAGTGGTTTTCCAGCCAAGGGGCCAATGAACGCAAGGGATTGCGCAGCTTTTCTGTATCCGGTCGCGTCAAGAATCCTGGGGTCAAACTGGCCCCTGCCGGGATCACCATCCGTCAATTGATCGATGACTATTGCGATGGCATGCAGGACGGCCAAACGTTCAAGGGATACCTACCCGGCGGCGCATCCGGCGGTATCCTGCCAGCCAGCCTGGGCGATATCCCGCTGGATTTTGATACGCTGCAACCCTATGGCAGTTTCATCGGGTCCGCCGCCGTGGTCGTCCTGTCCGATCAGGACAATATTGCAGATGTCGCCCTGAACCTGATGAAGTTCTTTGAGGATGAAAGCTGCGGTCAATGCACCCCCTGTCGCGTTGGCACGGAAAAGGCCGTGAAACTGATGCAGCAGGATACCTGGAACGTGCCGCTGTTGGAGCAATTGTCCAAGACGATGATGGATGCATCCATCTGTGGTCTGGGCCAGGCGGCCCCGAACCCGATCCTGACCTTGTTCAAATACTTTCCGGAAGACGTGCCGCGTTAAAGAGTGGGCGGCAAAGCTGTTAGGCATTCAGATCATGGCGCAAGGGCTGGTATTCTGACCGGTCCTTGTCTAAACATGGCATAATCAATTATCACAGTTTTGCATAAACGCATCACTGCACCATCCCTTTGGTCGGATCAATCATGCGCTGTGATGGTATCTGGCATGGCGTTTCGCTGTTCGACCTGCCTAAGTGAAAGACTGTACATGATTGCGATGAACCCAACAAATCTGGGCAGGATCGCCCTGGCGATGGGTCTGGGTGCCTGTGGTGGTTTTGTTGCCAACTGGCTGACCCTGCCCCTGCCCTGGATGCTGGGGGCAATGATCACCTGCACGGCGGCGTCCATTATCGGACTGCCAATTCAGGGACCGATGCCGCTGCGCCAGCCTATGATCATGGTTCTGGGTGTGATGTTGGGGGCGGGTTTTTCACCAGATATGGCAGATCGCGCCGGGGAATGGCTTATCAGCCTGGCCTTTCTGGCGGCCTTTGTGGGTGTTGCGGGACTGTCCGCCTATCCATTTTTCCGGAAAATAGGGGGATATGATCGCCCCACAGCCTATTTCTCTGCCATGCCGGGCGGGCTGAATGAAATGATGATCGTCGGCGGGGCCATGGGCGGGGATGACCGGCGGATAGTGCTGACCCATGCCAGCCGCATTCTGTTGACCGTCCTGATCGTCCCGGTCGTCTTCCGGTTTGTCAGTGATATCGACATGACAGATCGATCCCGATTTGGCGTCGCCTTAAGTGCGGTCGCCTGGCAGGACTATCTGATCCTGGGGGCCTGTGGCCTGGTTGGCTATCCAATTGCAAAAGTCCTGCGCATCCCAGCACCGATGCTGGTCGGCCCCATGCTGGCCAGCGCCAGCCTGCATCTGGCGGGCATGACCGCTGCGACACCGCCGCTGTTGATCGTGAATTGCGCCCAATGGATCATGGGGACGATCATTGGCTGTCGCTTTGTCGGTGTCGCCCGATCAGAAGTTTTCCGCACCATCGCCCTGGGCATGGGATCCACGGTTATCATTCTGACAGCGACCGTGTTTTTCGCCTTATTGGTCTATGAGGTTGGCGGCGTTCCCTTCCAAAGCGCCGTTCTGGCTTATTCACCAGGCGGTCTGGCGGAAATGAGCCTGGTTGCCCTGGCCCTGGGCGTTGATGTCGCCTTTGTCGCAACCCACCACATCGTCCGCATCGTTTATGTCGTGGTGGCCGCGCCCATCATTTACAAAATGTTCCTGCACAAGGAACCGCCGGAAACAGACCTACCCACGCAATAGGGACCGGGCCGCTTCTTCCAACAGGATCAGGCTGTCTTCCACCGAACTGCCACTGGTATCAACACTGGCATCGGCCTGGCAATAGGCGGATTCCCGTGCCGCAAGGATTGCCTTCAAATCCTCCATCGCCTCGTCATTACGCGCCATGGGCCGGTAATCCCCCTGTGCGATAACGCGGTTCATATGTTCTTCCGGTTGCGCCTGAATCCAGATTGTATGACAGCGATCCAGCAACAGTTGGAACGTTGCTGGTTCTGATACAATCCCGCCCCCTGTCGCGATAATGGCGGTGTCGCTGTCAGCGATTGTTGATTCCAAGGCGCGGCGTTCCAACCGCCGAAAGGCAGGCTGACCACTCAACGCAAGAATTTCACCAATGCTGCCACCATAATCCCGTTCGACCAGCCGATTAAGCTCGACAAAGGGGGCCTTCAACCGCATCGCAAGATGACGGCCCAAGGTGGACTTACCCGCCCCACGCAGTCCGATCAGGGCGATTCGCTTGGCCTTGGCCGCTTCGACATCCCCAACAGCCCCCTTGCCATTGCCAATGCGATCCAGCGCCAGCTTTGCCTGAGTCAGTTGTTCAGGCCCAAACCCCCGCAGCCGTGCGATCAAGGGCACAAGCTCTGACGCCGTTTCAGGAACGCCGTCGCCTGTCACCAATTCTGTCAGGGGATAGTCCACAGCCTCCGCAATTTGTCGCAGGACCGCGACGGTGGGATTGCCCGATCCCCCTTCCAATTGCGCCAGATAACGCTCCGACACGCCAGAGTCCCGGGCCAGAATGCGCCGCGCCATGCCTCGTTTGGCCCGCGCCTGGCGCACACGTTCACCCAAACCGGAAAGATACTCCCGAAGGGCTGGATCTTCGGTTTGCTTTTCACTCATCGCGTCCCCCCAAAAAGAACACTGTACCCTGAAAGAAGATCACAAAATGCACTATGGTTCTTTTCACTTTCTATAACATGCACTATAGTTCCTAAAAGCAGCGCCAAGCAAGGGCCTGAATGGTTGGGATAAACAGAAACGATAGGGCAGCGAATGAGCAACGAGGTCAAGATACTCGTCGGCACAATGACCGGCACAGCAGAATTGGTGGCGGATGAAATCGTCGATGTCTTAACAGAGAAAGGCGCAGATCCGGAAATCCTGTTAATGGACGACCTGGACCCGACGGCCTTATCCGCTGGTCCATTGTATATTATTTGCACCTCGACCTATGGTCAGGGCGAAGTGCCCGACAATGCGCGCAAATTCTTTGACGCGCTGGAGTCGCAGGCACCGGACCTGACAGGCGTGCAATACGGCGTATTCGCGCTGGGCGACATGACCTATATGCAGACATTCTGCTTCGGCGGGCGCAAATTTGACGACCTGTTGGCAAAGCTGGGGGCGACCCGCTTGGGCGACCGTGTTGAACACGACGCTTCGTCTGGCGATCTGCCGGAAGACATGGCCGCCGAATGGGCTGAAGGCTGGTTCGAACAGGCCCTGGAAGCGGCCTGACCTGACAAAACCTCATTTGACCGGAGGATCCATGACGCAAGACGACTTCAACGCATTGATGAACGACGTCGCGACCACGATTGGCACCCGCCCGTTGAACGCGGAACTAGGGGCCTTTCTGAACGAGACATTCCCCAGCGATGGGCCTGTTGTGAAAAACATCCAGGCCGCCTGTAAAGCCGGCATAGCCGAAGGCTGGCTGTGTGAGAATGAAAACCACGGCATTCAGTATAGCCGCCCGATCAAACCCAGCCTGGGGGAGCATGATTTTTCTGTCGATGTCGTCGTCATGGATGACTGTCGCGGGCCGCACCATGCCCATCCGGGCGGGGAAATCGACCTGATCCTGCCCGAAGATTCGGATGCTGAATTTGATGATCACGGCAAGGGCTGGCTGGTTTACGAGCCCGGATCCGCGCACTATCCAACAGTGACGGGTGGCAAGGCGGTGGTTCTGTATCTGCTGCCAAAGGGCGCAATTGAGTTCACAAGAGCCAAAAAAGAATAATAACCAGGCTCGACATTTAATGACCCATGGGAGGGAACGACATGGCCGTGCACTCTGCGACGGACGATTTATACAATGCTGCCGATGATCTGATCGGGCGGAACCTGAAAGCCGGGCGCGGCGACAAGACGGCCTTTATCGATGTATCCGGGCCCACAACCTATGCCCAGTTGGATGCGCGCGTGAACCAGTTCGCCAATGTTCTGGCCGACCATAACGTGCGGATAGAAGAACGTGTGCTCTTGTGCCTGCCGGACACAATCGATTGGCCAACCTGCTTTTTGGGTGCAATTCGCGCCGGTGCCGTCCCAATCCCCGTCAATACGCGCCTGACCGCAGATGATTACAAATTCATGCTGGATGACAGCCGCGCGCGGGTGCTGGTCGTATCTGAAGCACTGTTGGATGCCTTCCTGCCGCATCTGGCAGATCACCCCTTTCTGGACACCGTCATCGTGTCGGGTGCCGATGGCAAGGGCTATGCCCTGTTGAAAGATGAACTGAACGGCAAACCCACAGACTATCAGACCGCGCCGACCCGGGCGTCCGATATGTGTTTCTGGCTTTATACCTCCGGCACGACCGGAAAGCCTAAAGGCGCGGTTCACCTGCAGACACACTTAATCGACACCGCCAATCTATATGCCATCCCTGTCCTGGGCATTCATGAAAAGGACATCTGTTTTTCCGCGGCAAAACTGTTTTTTGCCTATGGTCTGGGCAATGGGCTGACCTTCCCCATGTCGGTTGGGGCAACATCTGTCCTGTTGGCCGGCCCACCGGATGCAAAATCCGTCGCCAGAATTCTGCGCGAAGAAAAGCCGACCATTTTCTATGGCGTTCCAACCCTGTATGGCATGCTGTTGGCCAGCGGTGAATTGCCGAAAAAGGGCGACCATGCGGTGCGTCTTGCGACATCCGCTGGCGAGGCCCTGCCCGCTGATCTGTTGCGCCGGTTCAAGGAGGCGACCGGCGTCGATATTCTGGACGGGCTTGGTTCAACCGAAATGCTGCACATCTTTCTCAGCAACACGCTGGACAATATCATTCCGGGATCTTCCGGGAAGCCAGTTCCTGGATACGACCTGCGGCTGGTAGATGATGACGGAACGGTCCTGACGGGCGCCGGGGAAATGGGCATGCTGGAAGTCTCCGGCCCAACCTCCGCAATTCTGTACTGGAACCAGCGTGACAAGAGCCGCGAAACCTTCCAGGGGATGTGGACCCGCACCGGCGACAAATATGTGCGCGATGAAAACGGCGTCTATACTCATGCCGGTCGATCCGACGATATGCTGAAAGTTGGCGGTATCTATGTGTCGCCTGTGGAAGTCGAAAGCGCCATTGTCCGACACGAAAAAGTGCTGGAAGTCGCTGTTGTCGGTCATGCCGACCAGGATGGCCTGATCAAGCCAAAGGCCTTTATCGTCCTGCGCGATGGCATCCGACCCGATGACGCCCTGTCTGATGAGATCAAGGCCTTCGTGAAGGCGGAACTGGCAAGTTACAAATACCCCCGCTGGATTGAATTTCTGGATGAACTGCCGAAAACCGCGACTGGCAAGATTCAGCGATTCAAACTGCGGGATGCGACCTGATGACCAATCCGGAAACGTTCTTCGTGGACGTGACGGGCCATCAACTGGAATGCGTCCTATATCCAGGCAAGGCCCCGACCATCGTCGTCCTGCATGAAGGCCTGGGATCCGTTGCCATGTGGCGGGATTTTCCAGAAAAGCTGGCCCAGGAAACCGGCCATGCGGTGCTGGTCTATTCACGCTATGGCTATGGCCGGTCGACGCCCTGCACCACGCATCCCGTTGGGGATCGCTATATGCACCGGGAGGCTTTGGAAGCCCTGCCCGCCCTGCTGGACAGTCTGAAAATCGATGCGCCCTTCCTGTTGGGGCATTCCGATGGCGGGTCCATCGCGTTGATCCATGCCGGTGGTGCGGGACGCCCGGTATCTGGTGTGATCACCCTGGCGGCCCATGTTTTTAACGAGGATATTTGCGTCGCTGCCATCGAACAGGCGAAAGTAGCCTTTGAAACCACCGATATGAAAGACCGGCTGGGGCGATATCACGATGACCCGGAAGGGGCGTTCTGGATGTGGAACCAGGCCTGGCTTGCCCCCAGCTTCCGGGATTGGACTATCGAAGAATACCTGCCCACCATTTCCTGTCCCGTGCTGGCCATTCAGGGACAGCAGGATGAATACGGCACAGATGCCCAGGTCCATGCCATTGCCAATGGCGTTGCCGGACCGGCGAAAGTCCGTATCCTGCCCAATTGCCGCCATTCGGCCCATAAGGATCAACCGCAGGAAGTTCTGGCATTGGTCCGGGGATTTGTCGCCGCCCCGCCCACAACACAATAAGGTATTTCAATGCCCGCTTTTCCTGCCCTAAAGCCCAATCCAATCCATCATCCCTGGACAGAGGCCCCACCCGCCGGGGCGATGACAGAGGTCGCGCCGGGGGTGCATTGGTTGCGTATGGCCCTGCCAATCTCCCTAGACCATATCAACCTGTGGCTGATCGAAGATGGCGACGAATGGGTCATTGTCGATACCGGATTTGGCACATCAGAAACATGCGATGTATGGCAGTCGGTCTTTGACGGCCCAGCCAAGGGCAGGAAGCCCGGTCGCCTGATCTGCACCCATCATCACCCCGATCATTTTGGCCTGGCGGGCTGGCTGACCCGAACCTATTCGATCCCCTGTCTGATGTCCGAGAAGGAATGGCTGGTTGGTACCCTTCTGGAGAAAATGGGCGATGACACTTATGTCACGGGCCAGACGGAATTCTATCGGCGCAATGGGGTCCCGGCGGATATGTGCGGCCCCTTGAATGCCATTGGCAATGCTTATCGGACCTGTATCTTTGACCCGCCCCAGGCCTTCACGCGCCTGCGCGATAAGGACGAATTGAAGATCGGGGCGCATGTCTGGCAGGTTATGATGCTGGAAGGACACAGCGAAGAACTGGCCGGCCTGTATTGCCCGGATTTGCGTGTCTTTATCCCTGGCGATCAGGTTCTACCCAAAATCACCCCCAATATCTCGGTTCATTGGTTCAAAGATGGCACGGAACCCTTGAGTGATTTCCTGGGCAGCCTGGAGCGGATTGCAGAGTCACTGCCCAGCGATACGCTGGTCCTGCCGTCCCATAAATTGCCCTTCTATGGCCTGCACACACGCATCGCGGATATTCAGGAACATCATCGCGACCGGTTGCAGGATATCAAGGACGCACTTGAAGACGGCGGACCTCAAGATGCCTGGACCCTGGTTCCAGCAATTTTTCCGCGCGCAATCGGGGACGAACATGTCATGTTCGCCCTGGGTGAAAGCATCGCCCATCTGGCCTATCTGGTCGCCCAGGGTCAGGTTGATGCCACAGTCAGCGATGGGCGCGTCTTGTATCAACTGAAGGTATCAAACACATGACCGGGCGTTACATTGAAGACTATACGGTCGGGGAAGTCATTGTTGCCCCAGCCGTGGATTTTACGGAAGACTTCATTATCGAATTTGCCAAGGTCTATGACCCTCAGGCGATTCATATCGACAAAGACTATGCCGTTAATGAAGGGTCTTTTGGCGGCTTAATCGCCAGCGGATTTCAGACGCTGGCCGCCAGTTTTTCATCCTTTATCAAGATGGGCTTTTTCAAGGATGTGTCCCTGGGGGGCCCCGGCATGGATGAAGTCCGCTGGGTCAAACCTGTGCGCCCCGGCGATACTTTGACCCCCCGCTTCACCGTCGCAGAAGCGCGGAAATCAAAGACAAAACCCGACCGCGGCATTGTGCATTTCAATGTCGAGGTTCGAAATCAGGACGGCGATACGGTGCTGACCTTCACCTCAATGACGATGATCAAGACCCGCAATGGCTGAAGCCTATCCCCATATTTTTACCCCCATCCAAATTGGCACCCAAACGCTGCCCAATCGGTTGATTATGGGGTCCATGCATACCGGGCTGGAAGAGCGTGACGGCGGCATTGATCGTATGGCAGCGTTTTACGGGGAACGCGCCAAACAGGGCTGTGCCCTGATCATTACCGGTGGCTTTTCGGTGAATGCGGCAGGCCAGTTGGACCGGAAATCCGCCAGCTTCAACACACCGGAAATCGCCCAGGCTCATAAGCCGATCCCTCAGGTTGTGCACGATCACGGCGGGCGCATCCTGTTGCAGATTCTGCATGCCGGGCGCTATGGCTATCATGGCGAGATCGTTGCCCCCTCCCCCATACGCGCGCCCATCAACAAGACCGTGCCCCGGGAGATGACGGAAGCGGAGATTGAACAAACCATTGCGGACTTCGCACAGGCCGCCGTCTTTGCCAAAGAGGCAGGCTATGATGGCGTCGAAGTAATGGGCAGCGAAGGATACCTGATCAACGAATTCACCGCGCCCTGCACCAATCATCGCACCGATCAATGGGGCGGCAGTTTTGAAAACCGCATCCGGTTCCCCCTGCGCATTATTCAGGCCGTGCGCGCCGCAACAGGACCAAATTTCATCCTGATGTACCGCCTGTCCGTACTGGATATTGTCGAAGGCGGCAGTCCCCTATCAGAAGTGCGCGAGCTGGCACAGCGGGTTGAAGCCGCAGGGGCCGATGTCATCAATTCCGGCATCGGCTGGCATGAAGCACGCACCCCGACCATCGCCCAGGCGGTTCCCCGTGGCGGATTTGCCTGGGCCACTGCGCGGGTTAAAGATGCCCTGACGCGCATCCCCATCGCGGCAGTCAATCGCATCAACATGCCCGAAACGGCCGAACAAATCCTCAGCAGCGGCCAGGCGGATATGGTCAGCATGGCCCGTCCCTTCCTGGCCGACGCGGCCTTTGTTGAAAAGGCACAACGGGGGGCACCTGAACAGATCAATACCTGTATCGCCTGCAACCAGGCCTGCCTGGATCATTACTTTGTGGGGGAGGTTTCAAGCTGTCTGGTCAATCCCCGCGCCTGCCACGAAACATTGTTGACCTGGACACCCGCCCAAACCCCAAAGAAGGTGGCCGTCGTCGGGGCTGGTCCCGCGGGCCTGTCCTGCGCTGAAGTTCTGGCCGAACGGGGCCATAATGTGACCGTGTTTGAAGCGTCGGATCAAATCGGCGGGCAATTCCGACTGGCCAGCGCCATTCCAGGAAAGCAGGAATTTAACGAGACTCTGCGCTACTATACAACGCGCATTGCGGAGCTTGGGATCACCCTAAAACTGTCCACCCCCGCAACGCTTGAAGCATTGACCGCCTTTGACGAGGTTGTCTTGGCCAGTGGCGTCGCGCCGCACATCCCAGACATTGACGGCATCACCCATCCCAGTGTCATGACCTATGCCGATCTGTTATCGGGGAAACGTCAGGCGGGCGACCGTGTTGCCGTGATTGGAGCCGGAGGCATCGGCATAGATGTCAGTGTCTATCTGACCGAAGGTGACAGCCAGTCCCACCTGAATCCTGATGCCTTTAGGCGGGACTGGGGCGTCGATCAAGCCGCAGACAATCCCCCACCCGTCCGGGAGGTGACACTGTTACAGCGCCGATCCGGAAAGATGGGGATCGGCCCCGGCAAGACGACCGGTTGGGTGCATCGCCTGAGCCTGTTAAAGGCCAAGGTCGAGATGATCCCCGATGTTGTCTATCAACGCATCGACGATCACGGATTAACCATTCTGGCGGGCACCCAGCAGCGAACCCTTCCTTGCGACACCATTGTCCTATGCGCCGGGCAGACCTCCCAGACCCCCCTGCTGGCCCCCTTACAGGCGGCTGGAATTCCCACCCATCTGATCGGCGGCGCGAAACGGGCCACCGAAGTCGACGCCAAACGCGCCATCGCCGAAGGCATCGCGGTTGCAGCCAGCCTGTGACGCTGATCAGACTTCAGTGAACCGTCACGCCCGGACGGACCTTGAGCCTGGGCCCTGACGGAGCGTGCTAATGGAGCCTGTGGCCCTGGACACCCGCCTGCGCGGGCCGTGACGAGGCGTAAAGGTTAACCGCGGAGGGCGCAGAGAAGACGCGAAGGGCGCTGAGGGACTGGTGGAATATGGTGTTCCACGTCTGGCCTTCCGCCCCACTCTCATCCTGAGGAGGCGCGGGCGTGACGAGTTGATGATTGCCTTTGCGATCTCTGCGTTTCTCCGCGTCCTCTGCATTCTCCACTGCCGTCATCCCGGACGTGATCCGGGATCCAGAGCAGCACGTGCGAATGGTGCTTGTGGCCCTGGACACCCGCCTGCGCGGGCGTGACGAAGAGTAAAGGTTAACCGCAGAGGGCGCGAAGAAGACGCGAAGGGCGCTGAGGAACTGGTGGATTATGGTGTTCCACGTCTGGCCTTAAGCACCGCCCTCATCCTGAGGAGGCGCGACAGCGCCGTCTCGAAGGAGGGACTGTAAGGGTGGTGCTTACAGAAAGATCACCCTTCGAGACGCTGCGCTCCTCAGGGTGAGGGCATATTTGTCTAATACATCGTCATCCCGGACCTGATCCGGGATCCAGGGCAGCACGCGCGAATGGAGCCTGTGACTCCACCCACCCGCCTGCGCGGGCGTGACGAGGCGTAAAGGTTAACCGCAGAGGGCGCAGAGAAAACGCGAAGGGCGCTGAGGAACTGGTGGACTATGGCGTTCCACGTCTGGCCTTCCGCCCCACTCTCATCCTGAGGAGGC
>TARA_R100001132_G_scaffold24094_1_pt1 | contig 22344 bp, 9 predicted proteins | sample TARA_R100001132 | Tara Oceans TARA_R100001132 (sample SAMEA2621247) | marine metagenome | biome: marine biome (ENVO:00000447); feature: mesopelagic zone (ENVO:00000213); material: "saline water (ENVO:00002010), including plankton (ENVO:xxxxxxxx)" | depth 800 m | reverse complement strand
TGGCTGGGCCCCGGCCTTGGGGGAAAACATTTTGTGCAGCGGATTACCTTGAGCCCCGATGAACGGTCCCGCCCCGAAATCGCAGCCGCCTGGGTTGAAACACTCGTCGAAGCAATTCGCAAACAGGACCAGCGACACTTGGTCACCGTCGGCCTGGTTCCCTGGAGCCTGGATCGTCCCGGCATGCAGTCCGGTTTCGTACCTGACAAAGTCAGTCAGCATCTTGATTTTATCTGTGTGCACCTCTACCCGGAAACAGGCAAAGTTGACGAAGCCATGGAAACACTCAAAGCCTTCGATATCGGTAAGCCGCTGGTGATTGAAGAAACTTTCCCGCTCAAAAGTTCTCCGCAGGAGTTCGAGGAATTTCTGTTGAAGTCACGAAAGTACGCGGACGGCTGGATTGGTTTCTACTGGGGTAAGACACCCGCTGAATACAAACAGGAAAAAACCATCGCCGCTGCCTTGATGACAGGCTGGCTGGAGTTCTTCATCAAGAACGGTCCGAAATTCAAAGGCGAGACGGAATAAATCAGTTTGCTGATCTCGTTCAGGGCTGAAATACAATGTCCGTCACGGTTCCGAATTTTGCCGGCAAAGGCATGTTGGCAAATGCGGAGTCTTCGCCAGTACGGTACTGCCAGCGACCTGCCAGGGGCAGTGTGATTTGACCGTAAATCAACTGGGGTGCCGATGCAAAATCAGAATCATTGGCCTGCCCGGTTACCTGTAACACAATCAGGTTGGCATCATTCCCGTAGACCGATTGACAATCCAACTGAAAACCTGCCTCCACCTGTTTGAGTGGTACCCCATTGAGCCAGGCGCTGACCTTTGTACCGGCAGCAGTTCCTGTTTTCAGCAGCAGCGAATTGCCGGCGCGCCAGGCTTCGGGAATTCGCACCACGCAGCGATACCAGCGACTCTGACTGGCTTTCGCTGCCCTCCCTGTTCCCGGGACTTCGATTACGGACCAGTGAGGCGCGTCGTTCAACGAGACTTTTCCCGAGACTTTGACGTGGGCCGGATCGAGTCCGGCGGCCCAGTAGATTCCATTTGTCAGCAGCCTGACAAACTCGGGCTGTTTGAAATCTCCCGGGTGTCCCAGCGATGTGTAAAACGATTTACCGCCGTCTTTCCGCTGGAAGGTCCAGGCAACCGGTTCGACGGGTTTACCGGGGATTTCTGCGGTCATCAACACCGTTGTGCCTTTTGCCAGCGGAGAGACTTCATACAGTGAATAGGCCTGTGGAAACGGTTTGTCGGGAATGCCATCCAGAATCGGATTTTTTCTCTGCGCGGGATTGATCGTCACCATCGATTTGAGATCGTTGGCATGATGACCCGTATAATTGCCGCCGAACACGTAGGCATCGAATTCCGTCCAGTCAGCGTAACCTTCAGGAGGTTCTTTTCCCCGGAGCGAGAACGCATGACTGGCAGTACGGATTCCCACAACGGGCTTACCGGACTTTACATACTTGCGAATCGCCTGCATTTCTTTTTCCGGCAATACACGCCGGCGTACGCTGAACAGAACCACGTCGGCCTCGTTGATCTTTTCAATTCCCGGTATCAGGTTCCGATCTTTCTCATCGGCGTAAACCAGGCTCACGCGAAAGTGTTTGCCCAGGTTTTCCGCAGCAAACTTCGGCAGACTGACGCTCGTATCATATTCAGCTTCTGCCATCACGATTAACAGATGCGGTCGCTTGTCTTCTTTGAAAACAAATGCCTGACCGCCGAGCAGCTGATCGCTGGTCACCGTCGGGCAGACATATTTTTCGATGTGTGAAATGATCAGATCATTGCCGGTAAAATGGCTGACGTAAGGCCAACGCTCGGGATTATACATCGTATCGGTCAGGTCGCGGACGAGCACGACATTCTTACCGTTCTGCTTCAGCTGCCGTAATCCAAACGGGCGTCCCAATACACACATGTTTGTATGCACGCCGACCAGCATGACATTTTTGATGCCCTGGCACTCCAGTATTTTCCAGACTTCATCCCCTTTGTCACTGATGAAATCGTGTTCGCTGTCGACCGAGATCAGGGGGGACTGGCTCTGCCAGGGCAACGCAGGATTGCGTCCCAGGTCTTTCAGTTTTTTAACCCAGGCAGCGTGTTCTTCCGGATCATCGTCTTCGCCTCCATCAGACTGATCCAGGGGATACACGGCGCGTTCTTCCGCGGGAATTTTCGAGCACCAGTTTTCGATGCCTTCCGGTACCGGGCCGTTAAAGGTCACCTGCATGGCGCGTCTCCGCGCCGGATGATCCTGATAAGCGGGCATGCAGTCGCTGGGCGCGTGAATGATGGTCACCCCCTCGGCACGGGCGGTCTTCAGTAATTGATCCAGTCGTGGGGCAAACTGTTCCAGCCGCCTGACGGCATTCAGACAGTGATGGTAATCCCAGACATCACAGACGATGATCGCGGTCTCACCTGGTTTCCAGTTTTCGGAACGCTGCCGCTGATGAAAACGACCAGTGTCCGGACCCGTTTCCTGCTGATAACGCAGTTGCAGATTCAGGTCTTTCGCGGAAAGTGAAGTGACCGGGAACAGAATCAGGCTCAGGCAGGCAGCCAGCTTATATATCGTCTTCACGTGATGTCTCCTGGTGGCAGGCAACGGGGTGGACCCGTGGAATGGGTTCGGCTGCGTTCAAGCACAGCATCTTCATTCTAAAGAAGCCCGACACCAGAACAAAAGTCTGAGAGCAAAAAACAAAAAAACCAGCCAGAAAAGTCATCTGCTTTTCTGGCTGGTTTTCCGTTTTGAATCCATTTCGAATCGCGTCGTGGTTATCGACGGGAATCTGCAGAACGACGATAGCGTCGCAGTTGCTGCTCGACTTCCTGGATTTTGCCCTGGCGTTCTTCGCGAGAAACCGTCGTTTTATTGCTGGTCTGAGTGAAAGAAGCGGGGGAACGAAAGCCAGTGACTTCGGGTTGAGCAGCACTCCCGGTCCGATTGACACGGGTGTTTCGAGGCAGGCTGCGGCTCATCCGCTCTTCCTGCAGATCGCGTGATTGCTGTTCAGCGCGGCTCAAACTTTCTGCCGGTTGAAACCGGGCAGAGGTCGGCATGGGCTGATTTTCCACTTCACCAGACAGATATGAGACAAATTTCGAGCTGGCCTTGTTGATGATCACCACCCGGCTTGCGGACTGTGGTTTATTCAGAGGACGGATAATACACACAACTTCGGCTTCGCCAGCCTGATCCAGGGCAGCCTGCAGTTGATTCAGATCCGGGTTACCGGTAGTACCAGATGCCACCGGCTGACCTGTGGGCATGGCCCGTTCCAGAAATTCATCAAGAATTTCCTGATTGTGTGCGGGTGCCATTTCCCGCGGCGTTTCACTCATCGCCAGTTTGACTTCGGGAACAGTTTCCGTGAGAGCCGGTTCTTTGTAGATCTCGGTCAGCTGGGCTTCATCAAGCAGTTTGTGGATCATCGGCAGACCGACATACAGTCCACGTTTCTCATCTTTTTCGACAGCAAAACAGACGCCGACCAGACGACCGGAGCGATCAAACAATCCGCCGCCGGAACGACCCTGCACGGGCATCCCCGTGCATTCGATATTGTCGGGGCCCAGAAAACGGTTCAGCTCGGTCACCTGGATTTTTTCCAGTGTGGGAAATGCACCGCCATTACAGCCGATACTGGCGACAACATCGCCGGCTTTGACTTCGTTTTCAATCCCGGCTACTTTCGCCGCGGAAACCACGCCAGAGGTGGGGATGGAAATCAGCCCGACATCGGCCTGCATATTGTAGCGAACCAGTGTTCCCACATAGGTATCAAACTTCTCTCCCTGGAAGACATCCACTTCAATCAGCGAATCGCTTTTCAGTTCACTGAAGATGTGACTGCAGGTCATAATCAGGGTGCGACCGACGGCACTGTGGATCACGGTTCCTGAGCCCAGGTCCATTCCTTTTTTGTCTTTCACCCGAATGCGAACCGTGCTGGCCCGCCAGTTGATGATTTCTTTTTGCGGGGTTGCATCTGCCAGTGGATCACTGGCGGAATCGCCGAACTGAGCGCGGATCACTGGTTCTTCAACCGGAACCGATTCTTCCTCTTTTGATTTTCCGAAGAAGGGAATATTGAAACCACGCGACTTTTTTTCCGGTTTCGTTTCGTTCTTTGTCAGTTGAATGGGTGGCTCTTCTGACTGGCTGAGTCGGTTTTCATTCGCAGCGAAAATTGCGGGGTTTTCGCGAGCAGGCTGCTGGGTTTCTGCACTGGGAATCCGGGCCAGCATGCGTCGCAGGTTGCTCTCGGTCGTGGATCCGACGGAACGCGCGACCTCTTTGCCCTCCACCACCAGTACAAACGCCGGGATGCTGGTCACATTAAAACGTTTCGCCAGGTCCGGTTCCTGATCGACGTCTACTTTTTTAATGGGATAACCTTCACGCTTTAAACGTGAAATCAAGGGACTCATTTTCTGACACGGTCCGCACCAGGTGGCAGTAAAATCCAACAGCACACCATTGGGTGCCGCTGCCTGGGCTGATCCGGAAAGTAATACAACTGTAAGAAAGGCTGTCGTAAAAAACCTCATCTACCAACTCCTTATAATGGTTGGTTTCAACGCGCAAGGCGTTTTAAATTCAGATAAAGGGGTATTCTCTCTTAGCTCAAGCCAGGCATCAGAACGTGATTGCGGCTGAGAGCAGGCAACCTGAATGGTCGCCGATAGCAGAGAAGCAGAGCGAGCGGAAAACTGCGGGAACCCTCTTGAAATCTGAAGAGATTCGACAGTTTGAATATTCACAGCCCGATTGAATGCATCAACGGGCGATGTCTGTGAAATTAGCTTCACGATGCGGCTTCCATGCCTAACGGTTGTCACCAGCAAACTGCTGGCAAAATGGGTAGTTTAAATGGGAATCGAGCCCGGTCTTCCTGACCAACTGCTCTGAATCAATTGAATTGTCGGTTCCGTACCTGTGTACTTATTATCATTTAGAAACGGGAGCAGAGTCCCATTTGTGACGGGTCAGTGAAATATCACGCACCTGGCGTACCAGAAAGTTAAATTATTTCGCGAAAAATTCGCAGGAATGCGTAAATACATTAAAGAGAAATCCTTGTAAATAGAATTTTCTCTGGAAGCATTTACAATTGGCTCTCTGAGAAAACATTTTCGTGACTTTTTTGCAAGGCATTGTAATTTTTACCGGAATTTTCGCGTTTTTTTCACTCCCGTTTCTGCAGGCCGATTGTGGTGATGGAACCGGAAGAATGCAGAGCTTTTTAAGAGCAGGTCGGAACTGGTTGTGTACTTTTCCGCTGTCGGACAACTATAATAGAGTAGCTGCCCACCCTTGATGCACGGTCATCAAAACGAGCGGGCGTTTTGTTATCTAAAACACTACTATTTATAGACTTAACCCCCTGCAGAAAGATATTCTTTCTTAATCCACCCACCTTGAACATTTTTACAGAATCTCTTTCTGTGACGCTTTAAGTATCTGTAATACCAACACTCGGGCCCTGCTGAATTGATTTCATGCAGAGAATTCCGTTCTCCGTTCGGCCATGAGAAACTGCAACAGAGAGCTCCAATAACAAATACAGCTTAAAAACCCTCTATTCGATTGAGACACATGAAACAGATATGCCTCGTAACTCTGCTCGCGTTCCTGTCCCTGTCCACAGGCTGCCGCAAACAGGAAGAAATTACCTCTTACACCGTTTCCAAGGGTGCCTCGTCTTCGAATACTGCTCTGCCTGACATGACGGCAGCGCCTGCGAAACCTACGCGTATGCTGGCAGCCATCGTGCCCGGCAGTCCGCAGAACTGGTTTTTCAAAATGACCGGGGAACCGGACCAGGTTAAAGCCGAATTCGATCACTTCATTGAGTTCATGAAATCCGTCACACTCAGCGGTGACAAGCCGGAATGGAAACTGCCTGAAAACTGGACACAGGAACCAGGCAGTTCGATGCGATTTGCCACACTCAAGATCAAGGATACGGACCCCGCGCTGGAAGTCTCCGTGATTCCGCTTCCCGCGGGAACAGATCTGACAGCGGACTTACTTTCCAACATCAATCGCTGGCGCGATCAGGTGGGCCTGGATTCCATTTCTGCAGAGACCATCAAAGAAGCGGCTGACAAGTCACCGGCTCTGGATACGGAATTATTCACACTCAAATCAGGTGATAAGATGATTTCGGTCGTCAGCCTGAAGGGCATGATGGCCGGCAATCCGATGAGCCGCGCGCCGTTTGCCTCGGGCATGATGGGCGGGCCAGGGAGCCCTGCAGCGGGACCGGCGAATCCACCAGCGGCTGCCGAGATCCAATATGAAACCCCCGCAGGCTGGCAACCGGGTCGCAGTGGCGGAATGCGAAAAGCTGCCTTCAACATCACCAGTGGTGACGAAACCGGTGAAGTCACGGTGATTGATCTGTCCAAAGCGGCTTCTCCGTTACTCCCGAACATCAACCGCTGGCGCGGTCAGGTCAGCCTGAAAGACATCACCGAAGCCGAACTTTCCCAACAATCCGAGCAGCTGAAGGTCGGCGATCTGGAAGCCACTTATGTCAAACTGCTCGGCCCCGAAGATGCAAAACCACGTATCGCGATTTTAGGCGCGATCATCTACCGGGATGAACTGGCCTGGTTTGTGAAATTCACCGGGCCGGTCAAACTGGCCGAACAGGAAGAAGCACGCTTCAAACAGTTCGTCCAGTCGATCCGGTTTGAATAACGGCTGACGATACCCTACTCAACAAACTTTTACTTGAGTTTTCAATTCAGGATAAAATCATGGCGACCAATACCCTTCCCGATCAATCAAACGAACCTGCCACACTCGGATCCGATTCCGGGTCAGTCCACTTCAATCAAACGTTTCTGAAGTTCCTGACCCCGCTGGCTTCGTTGAAACTGACCGTGGCCCTGTTTGCGATGGCCATCTTTATCATCCTGGCGGGCACCCTGGCGCAGGTGAATAAAGATATCTGGGTCGTGATCGACGAATACTTCCGTACGGGTATTGCCAAAATTGAGTTCAAAATCTTTTTCCCCCCGTCCTTCTTTCCCAGTCTCGACCAGCAGAATATTCCCGGTTTTATCTACTTTCCCGGCGGCTGGCTGATCGGTTTTCTGATGGGCATCAATCTGTTTGCTGCTCACTTCATTCGTTTTAAGGTTCAGGCCAAAGGGAGTCAGCGGACCATCGGCTGGACGATTATCGCTGTTGGTGCAGTGATTACCTGGCTGGTGATTGCCAGTGGTGCCAACAAAGATGGTTTCCAGGGATACTCATTACTGAGCTGGCAAGCACTATGGTGGCTGCTGCAAGCGGGAGTCGGGCTTGCGACAGTCGCCGGCTGCGTCCTCTTCTTTTACATCGATAAACATCGCAGAGCAGAACGGGCCTTGATCCTGGGTTTCACGATCCTGCTGGGTTGTCTGCTGGCCTGGGCGATTTCCCAGGGACAGGCAGCGCGGTTCAGTGATTCATCCATGCGAATCCTCTGGCAATTAATCAAAGCGACTTTTGCCGGCTGTGTTCTGCTATCCGGTTGTATTTTCCTGTTTAAGAAACGGGCTGGCGTTGTCTTGCTGCACGCCGGTGTCGGCCTGATGATGCTCAGTGAACTGATCGTTGGTACGATGGCCGTCGAAACACAGATGACGATCTCCGAAGGAGAAACCACCAGCTTCGTGCACGATATCCGCGAAGTTGAACTCGCGATCGTTGATCCCACGGACCCCAAAGAAGACAAAGTCACCGTCATTCCCCAATCGATTCTACTGGCGAATCGGGACACGGTAGTCTCTGATCCTCAACTTCCTTTCGATTATGAGCTGGTTAAATATTATCCGAACGCCTCTCTGCGCAAAGTGAGTTCTCTGACTCCGGAAGAAAAGAAAGAGTTCGAAAACCCCGCGACCGCCGGGATTGGACTGGACTGGATCGCGTTGCCGATGCAGAGTGCCACCGGAACTGACATGGGGGGCGGCGTCGATACACCGTCGGCTTACATTAAAGTGATTGATAAAAAAACGTCTGAGCCTTCAGGCATTTACCTGGTCGACCTTCAGATGAGTCTGCAGGAAATCGGTCAGCCGGTCGTCGTGGATGGCACAACTTATCAGCTCTACCTGCGGTTCAAGCGTTATTACAAACCATATTCCGTCAAACTGCTTGACGTCCGTAAAGATGATTACGCCGGGACGAGTACCGTGAGGAATTATTCCTCCGACATCGTACTCGTTGATCCCACCACGAATGTGGACCGGGAAATCAAAATCTCAATGAACGACCCGCTGCGTTACAGCGGAGAAACATTTTACCAGAGCGGCTATCACGCAGATCCGACCACTGGAAAAGAAATGACGACCCTGTCCGTCGTTACAAATATGGGCTGGATGATTCCCTACGTCTCCTGCATGATCGTGGTTGTGGGCATGCTGTATCACTTCATGGTTACCCTGTTACGATTCCTGGGACGCCGCGAAAAGCAGCGAACCGAACCATCAGACGTCAATGAGTTCCTGCCTTCCGGAAAAGAAAACGATCTCGCCTCGCAGAACCGTGCCCGTCTGCAGGAAAAAATGACTAAGTATCTGATCCCGGCTCTGATTGTTGTAATCTTTGGCGGCTATCTCTTGAGTAAGGCCCGTGTACCCAAACCCAATTCCAATGAAATGAACCTCTATGAATTCGGACAGCTGCCGATTCTGTACGAAGGTCGTACCAAGCCCGTGGATACACTGGCCCGCAACAGCCTGCGGATTATCTCTGGCAAACAGGAATTTGTAGATCCGAACGGCAATAAACAACCCGCCATCAAATGGTTCCTGGATACGATTGCCAAGCCGAGCGATGCCTTCGAATACGAAGTGGTTCGCATTGAGAATCCGGAGTTATTACACACGCTGGGTCTGAAAAAACGTCCCGGCTTCCGTTATTCGTTTGACGACTTTATCGAAAAAATTCCCGAACTCTCCAAACAGTCTGATCTGGCACGACAGGCTGGTAAAGGGAAAGCGACCCTGTACCAGTCGCGCGTACTCGATCTGGAAAAGAAAATCGGCACTGTTGATCTGCTGATTCAATCATTCAAACCACCGGAAATTCGGGCTGAGTCGGCCCGCGATGACCTGATCGAAGCGATCCGCCGACATGGGATACTGGAACGCCGTAATCCTCCCCGCGCCATTCCACCAGGAGGCGAAGAGGAGAACGATGATCAATGGCAGACCTATTCCTATGCCTGGACCCGCGATCTGGTCAAAGCCAGTTTCGCCAAGGATAAAGAAAATGAAGCCACACAGGCCTGGACGAAAATACTCGTGGCGTATGCCAGTGGTGATGTGAGTGAGTTCAATAAAGAAGTCCGCAACTACCAGATCTGGTTGAACAAGCACAAAGCAGATCTGCCTCATACCAGTCTGTCCAAAGTGGATTTCGAAGCGTTCTTCAATCACTTCGAACCATTTTATTACTGCTCCGTGCTCTACATGTTCGCGTTTGTAATGGTCTGTTTCTCGTTCCTGTTCTGGCAAAGACCCCTGGGCAACGCGGCCTTCTGGCTGATCTGCCTGACATTCTTTGTGCATACACTTGCGTTGATTGGCCGGATTTATATTTCAGGACGACCACCGGTCACCAACCTGTATTCATCAGCCGTGTTTATCGGCTGGGGAGCCGTACTGGCGGGAATTGTGATTGAAAAAATGAATCGCCTGGGTATCGGCAGTTTACTCGCGTCCGTCGCCGGGTTTTCCACGCTGCTGATTGCCCACATGCTCGCCGGTGATGGAGATACGTTTGCCGTGCTGCAGGCAGTCCTGGATACCCAGTTCTGGCTGGCCACCCATGTGGTCTGTATCACCCTGGGATATGCGGCGACCTTTGTCGCCGGTCTGCTGGGTCTGTTTTATATCCTGTGGGGAGTATTGACGCCTAAAATGACAGCCGCCGCGGGGAAAGAAGTGATTCGCATGCTGTATGGCGTGCTCTGCTTCGCGATCATTCTGAGCTTCTTCGGAACCGTGCTCGGCGGACTGTGGGCCGACGATTCCTGGGGCCGCTTCTGGGGCTGGGATCCCAAAGAAAACGGCGCGCTGATTATTGTGCTCTGGAATGCGCTCGTGTTACACGCGCGCTGGGGTGGCATGGTCAAAGATCGTGGCATGGCGATGCTTTCCATCGGGGGTAACATCGTCACCAGCTGGTCCTGGTTTGGAGTGAATGAGCTCGGCGTCGGACTGCATTCATACGGTTTCACGGAAGGGGTCCTGAAGGCACTGGGGCTGTTCATGCTCTCGCAACTTGCGGTCATCGCAATCGCGATGATTCCCCAAAACCGCTGGTGGAGTTTCAAAAAACGAGACGTCTAAGCTGACTTCGAACGAAATTGAAGCGGGATTCTCATTCAATCCACTGCGGACGGAATGAGAATCCTTTTTTATTTTGCAGCATTATTTTGATACAACTCGACAAAACCGGAACTCCTGCTGCCGGGACGGGGCACCGTTCAGAATACGACGGACTGGCTGCTCTCGTAGACACAACCGTTGCAAACCTGAACGGCCTCCTATTTTGACTGACCAGATCTGAACAGAAGACGTGTATCGATTGTACGGTTCTGGGGGATAATGCGATTCAGGATTCAATTTCAGAGTGACGAAAGAGTTGATAACTCTACACTGTCACTGGAATGGACTCCATGAAACGCATCTACCTTGCCTTATTGATCTCATTTTGTGCGCCGTACTCGCTTTTGGCAGACACCCTTGATCCCATCGTGGAACCCTCCGGTATTCAGCAGGAAAATATTAACGGAGATGTTTCAGAGCTGTTTGGAGACTCCGCCTGGTTTGGACGCTATCGCCCGCATTTCGGCTACCGCTATGAAGCCGGCGACACGATCGGACGCATTGGCGGACTCTCGTCCTTTGATGGATTTATCCCGCTGTTTGAAGGAGAAGACAGTAACTGGCTGACCTTCTTTGATGCCCGGTTACTGCTCGATGATCAGAATAACAACCTGGGTTCCAATATCGGTTTCGGGGCGCGACAGTATTTACCCGAGCAGGGGCGAACCATTGGCGGTTATATTTACTACGATACCCGTGATACGGGTGCTGCGAACTTCGATCAGGTGTCCGGCGGGATTGAAACACTGGGTGATCTGTGGGACGCACGACTCAACTGGTACGTCCCCACCGGACAAACCCGCGACCAGATTGGCACCTCCCACATCGGTGGCGGCTCATATCAGTTCATCGGCCATTATCTATACGGGGGTACGCTGACAAGATACTACCAGGCCGCCATGACGGGCGTGGACATGGAAGCGGGCCGTAAGATCTACTCCGGTACCAGGACAGATATCCGGGCGTTTGCAGGCTGGTATCACTTTCAGGCCACCGGAAGTCCCCAGGCGTGGGGCTGGAAATCCCGCGTGGAAAGCCGCATCTCCGATGTCGTTTCGCTCAACCTGAGTGTGCAGAACGACCGCGTCTTCGATACCACGGTCAACTTTGCCGTGGGAATTCAATGGCCCAGCATTACCGGTCTGAGAGATGGATTCAAAGCCGACATCCCGGCCCGGGATCGACTGGGGGAAAGCCCCGAACGACTCCGCAGCATTGTCGTCGCCAATCAGGAAGTCCAGGACCCCAATGGCGGGCTGATTATCAATCCTGCGACCGGCAACCCCTATTACTTCATGCACGTTGCCACCGGCGGCAACAGCGATGGTTCTTATGAAGACCCGTATGCGACCTTAGCGGCCGCCTTTGCTGATCCGCGGACCCAGGCAGGCGATCTGATTGTGTACGACCATCGCAACGGTGCCGAAACGGGTGATTTCGTTCTGGCCCAGGCAACACAGGTCCTTTCAGAAGGGCCGGCACAATTTATCAACAGCCAGTTCGGTTCGATCCAGTTGCCCGATTCCGGTACCGGTGTCAGACCACAGATCACAGGCAGCTTTACTCTCAACAATGGCAGTGTGCTCTCCGGGTTTGATATCACGACAGTTACCGGCAGTTCGATCATTGCCAATGGGGTCGGCGATATTCGCGTGGCAAATAACTCCATCAACAATACCACGATTTCATCCGCATTCCCCGCCATCAGTCTGAACAACTTAAACGGCACGGTCGCCTTCGAGCAGACTACGCTCTCAAAAACCAATGGGACAGGGCTGAGGATCGACGGGGGCAACGCGGACATCACATTTACAGACAGTACCATTACAGCAAACAATGCGACTTATGCTGTCAACATTCAGGATGCAGGCGGCTCGATCAAACTGGGACAGGTCAACGGGACCAACTCCACCTTTGACGCTTATGTTGTGAACAACTCGGCAGACATCACCATTGATGAACTCAACAGTACCGACGCCAACAGCCTGCCCTTCACCGTTCAGAATAATACAGGCAGTTTTGCCTTGAACGGCGGAACCATTTCCAACAGCGCCGCGTCCGGCGGCCAGATCGATTCTTCGCAAAATGTGACGGTGCAGAACGTGACCATCAATTCGGCAGGAGCACACGGCCTGAATATCACCAATTCGTCGAATCTGAATATCTCCAATAATACCATCGTCGACGCGGACTCCGATGGCATCAGGGCTTTGAACAGTTCCGGCAATGTGTTCATCAATAAAAACCAGATCAACAGTATTGTTACTGGCTTTGACAATGCAATTCTGGTCTCCACGAATGCAGATGCCAACGTGCAAATCAATGAAAACACGATCACCAGCGTGTTGACCGTTTTGAATGATGGCATCAACGTGACTACCAATGCCGGTAATGCGACACTCAATATCAATGGCAACAAAATCACCAGTTTCGCCAATGCATTCGATGATGCGATCTATGTGACCAACAACTCGACCGGCACTATGAACACAACGATTTCCCAGAACACGATTACCAATACCCTCGGCGGCTTCGGCGATGCCATCATTTATTATGGTACCGCCAATGGCGTAATGACAACGAACATTTCCAATAACAACATCCATAATACAGAGGGCCTGTTTGGCGATGCCATCGTAGTCGTTTACGATGCTGGTTCTGCCACGACGACGATCTCACAAAATACGATCGACTCCGATGATCTGGTGAATCTGTTTGGCACCAGTATCTATCTCGGCCTGAACACGACCGGGACCACAACCTCTCATATCACGCAGAACATTATTTCCGATGACAATAATGCGGCCCTGTTTACGGACGGGATTGCCCTGAACATTGATCAGGGAACGAACCATAGTGCCTTCATCAACAACAACCAGATCGCGCAGACGGGTGGCCTCTTTGATGACGGGATTGAGATTCTGCTGGACAGCCTGGGTGGCGCCTCGGCATCGGTGCAGGTGCAAAACAACCTGTTGAACGGCAGTGCCGGCGTGGGCGGTCGCGGCCTGGATGTGGCTACCATCTTTGGATCAAATTCCGCCTTTCTGGATGTCTCTGGAAACACGACCGACACCGCCCTGGACTTCTCTGCCACAATTGGTTCTACGATCACAGTGGAAGATCTGCCAAACCTGTCAACCAATAACAATGGTGCGACGATCAATACCTTCGGTAACGTTGTGGATGCCCCGTAAGCACCATTTCGCCGCTGATAGAGTGTGTCCAGGCAGACGGGTTATTACCTGGGGCACTACCCTGCTTCATTCATAAAGAGAGGCAATTCCCTCCTGCAGCTGAGTTCCCGACGATTACTTTTGATGCAAACCTGGGATCCAGCCACTTCACAGCGCATCCTGTTTTAACTAACCGGAACAGTCCCTTTATCCAGCGGGCTTTTTTCTGAACTTTTCTATAGACACCTCGTTTCATCGTCGAAGAAAATTTTATTAGTTTGGAAAGTAATGTGCTGCATCTGGTGGAATGGACTCCATGAAATCTTTCTGTATCGGGCTGCTGTTGTTCTTCTGCGTCCCCTGTTCGCTTCGGGCTGATTCTTCTGAAATATTGCCTGCACAGGAATCACCAGATGTGAACGGTGATGTGTCGGAACTCTTTGGTGATGCTGGCTGGTTCAGGCGTTACCAGCCGCACTTCGGCTACCGGTACCAGGCCGGGGATACCATTGGTCGGATCGGGGGACTCTCTTCGCTGGATGGTTTCCTGCCTCTACTTGAAGCGGAGGATGGCAACTGGCTCACATTTCTCGACGCGCGACTGCTGCTGGATGACCGCAACCAGAACCTGGGATCCAACGTCGGCCTGGGTGCCCGCCAGTATCTGCCCGAATGGGAACGCACCATCGGCGGATATGTTTATTATGATACCCGCGACACAGGCATGCGCAATTTCAGCCAGATCTCCGGGGGGATTGAAACGCTGGGCGATCTGTGGGATGCGCGCTTGAACTGGTATGTGCCGACAGGCAGCAGACGCTCGCTGGTCGGCACGTCACACACTCTCGGCGGACCCAGTCAGTTTGTGGGGCATTATCTCTACGGCGGCATTCTGACCCGCTACTATCAGGCCGCAATGACCGGCGTGGATATGGAAGCGGGACGAAAGATTTTGACCAGTGACTCCATGGACGTGCGGGCGTTTGCCGGCTGGTATCATTTTCAGGCACCCGGCAGCCAACAGGCGTGGGGCTGGAAAACCCGTGTAGAAAATCGTATTTCTGATCTGGTTGCTTTGAACCTGGGTGTGCAGAACGATCGCGTGTTCAATACGACGGTCAATTTTTCTGTTGCGATCACGTGGCCGAGCATCACGGGGCGACGCGCGGGCCTTAAAGCCGACATCCCGGCCCGTGATCGGCTGGGGGAATCGCCCGAACGACTGCGCAGCATTGTCGTCGACAATCAGGCAATTCAGGATCCCAATGGAGGGCTGTTGATTAATCCTGCGACGGGCAACCCGTATTACTTTATGCATGTCGCCAGTGGCGGCAACAGTGATGGCTCGTACGAAGATCCGTACGCCACGTTGGCAGACGCCTTTGCAGATCCGCGAACGCAGGCGGGGGATGTCGTCGTGTACGACCACCGCGGCGACTCGGAAACCGGTACATTCACACTCGCCGATCAGACCCAGGTCCTTTCCTCCGGTCCAACTCAGTTTTTGAGTACGCAAATCGGTCAAGTTGCTTTGCCTGATTCGAACACCGGCCTGATGCCCCAGATCACCGGAAATTTCACGCTGGCAAATGGCAGTGTGCTGTCCGGGTTTAACATTACCAGCGGAAGTGCCGACCCGGCTGTGATGGCGAACGGCGTGCAGAATATCACCATTGCCAATAACACGATTACCAACGGCTCGACTTCGGGAATTGCCATTGCTAATTCTCAGGGAATTACCATTACTAACAATACACTGCAGGATGTCAGTGATGACGCCATCGATATCGAAGACAGTTCCGGAAATATTACCATCAGCAATAACACGATTAAAAGTATCGCCACGGCTTTCGATGATGCGATCAATGTAGAACTCAACGGCGCCGCCAGTCTGACTGTCGATAACAACATCATTTCCAGCGTCGTGCAGACTTCGGATAACGGAATTAACGTCACCACGACAGCCGGTGATATTACGACCCGCATTCGCAATAACCAGATCTCCGGCGTGGACTTCTCGCTGGCCGGCGGAATTAAATACACGGGAAATTCCTCCGGTTTCGCACAGACGACGATCACGGACAACATCATCCTGAATGACGATGACAGTGTTGCTGGATCTGCTGTCTTTAATGGAATTCATGTCCGTTATCTGAATGGATCGGCGAACACAGACATCTCCCGCAATCAGATTGCCACCGACGATCATGCCACGGGGGGCAGAGGAATCTGGCTGAACTACCAGACCAATGGTGCCACGACGACCACCGTCAATGATAATATCATCTCAGACTACACCGACACCGACGTCTTTGCTTACGGTCTGATTGCCGCGGTGAACCAGGGAACAAAGCATGACTTTTTCATCACCAATAACAAGATCGGCCCCAACCAGTTTAATGTGCGTGTCGATGTCACCAATGGCGCAGCGGCGAATATGCAGATCACTCAGAATCACTTTGCAGACAGTGCCGGTACGAGCGGAGACCTGCTGATCTATTCGGAAGATGCCGGCTCTGACCTCTCCCTGCAAATCTTCGGAAACACGGCTCACAAACCATTTGACTTCACGACACATGCGGGGGGCATTATCAGAATCCAGGACCTGCCTGATCTCTCCGCCAACAATAATGGCGTAACCGTCAATACCACGGGCAACGTTGTGAATGCACCGTAAGCGGACTTGCTGAAGCATTCCTCACGACCTGAATATCTTGCGACTGCGATCAAGGTTTCGGATCGATGACCGGCCGATGTCGTTCAATCTGGGATTTAAAATCGCCCAGGCTCTGCCAGTACAGCGGGTGATTCAGGTCCACTTCGGTGACCGCGACCGTGCCCCATTCCTTCGCCTGTGCCAGCGGTTTGCCATCATGTCCATAAATAGCCGAGATCATCCAGTTGGAAGAGGTGTCCGTGTAGGTGCTGCTGATGACGTACACATGGTTCTCGCAGGCACGTGCCGCGCCGAGCAGCGGGTTACAGCCCCAGACAGGCCAGGCGATGACCTCGGCTCCGTTCTTGCTCAGTTCGCGCGCCACTTCCGGAAAGAAACCATCGTAGCAGACCATCATGCCGACCTTTCCGAAACGGGTTTCAAATACGGGATACTCATTTCCGGGTGTAACGCCCCCTTCGATCTCGCCACGGGGCAGTGTGACTTTGCGATACTTGCCGACCATTTTTCCATCGGGGCCCATCAACACAGCTACATTATAAATCAGATGCTCTGCCCGTTCATAAAGCCCGACGACAATATACAGGTCATGTTGTTTAGCCAGCTCACCAAAGTACTTTGTAGAGGGGCCGGGAATCGGTTCCGCGGTTTCCGCATAAGACAAGCCGGTGCCGTAGACGGTAATCGATTCCGGCAAAACAACCAGATCTGCTTTCTGCTCAGCCGCCTGTGCGATCAATTTCGCGAACTGGGCCGGTTTGTCACTCGGCTTTTTTCCCTCCTGGGGCCGATGATGGATTGTCGCCAAACGCACGATGCGAGGTTGCAGATCCCTGGTTTGTTTTAAAACGATGTTGCTCCACAGAATCCTGGAATGCGGGGGTCCCCAGCGAAAATGTAATTCAACTTGAACCTGCGCCGCTTTCACAGGAGCACGATAGACGCCGGCAACTTTCGTCCAGCCAGCGACGGCTTCCTGATCGCCTGGAAATTCGGGTTCTGCCCGCGGATGTTCTCCCGGTCGATACGAAGCGAAAGAGGGTTTATCCCGTGTGACTCGCTTCCCGTTTTGATCCAGCCAGATCAGACGGACTGCACCGACACGACGAACCAGGTCAATCCCTTCGGTTTTTCGCAGTGCCGTGAATTCATAAGTCTTTCCTCCTTCCACAGGGAATGACTTCTGCAGATGTCCCATCAAGGCTTCCCGGCCATCTGCCTGGATCAGAAAAGCACCCTGCTGATCGGGGCCTGCATCCGCTTGCCAGGTAATCTCGGGCCGCAGTTCTTCGCGAGGCGACATCGCCTGCCAGCCATCGTGTAAGCCCGGCTCACCTGCACTTGCCGTCTGACAGGAAAGCAGCAAACCAAGAACAAACAAACCGCCTGACACACGTTTCATAAGGACTTCTCCGGGAACGGAAATCGTTTCAGAAGCTGGTTACACGGAACAGGGACAAAGTCCTGCCTTCAAATATCGTAACACAACTATCTGCTCATCATAGCAAAAAACGCTGTTTTCGCTTCGTGCGCATCTGGATCGGATTGCGAGGGGCGGAATGTTTTTCAGCCCGGGACCGACATCTTAAATGTCATAGTACATGGCGAATTCATAGGGATGCGGTCGCTCGCGGAGGGCGGCAACTTCCTGATTGGTCTTGTACCAGATCCACGTATCAATCACATCTTCCGTGAAGACATCACCGGTCAGCAGGAATTTATGATCGTCGCGTAATGCCTGCAGGGCATGTTCGAGTGAGTCTGGTACGCTGGGAAGTTCAGCCAGTTCGTCCGGTTTCAGGTCGTAGATATCTTTTTCCAGTGGTTGTCCGGGATCGATCTTGTTCTGAATTCCGTCGAGCATTGCCATCAGCACGGCCGACATCGCCAGGTAAGGATTGGAGGAGGAATCGGGACAGCGGAATTCGAACCGTTTGTTTTCGGGGTGAGGGCTGTGCACGGGAATGCGGATCGCCGCCGATCGATTGCGATAACTGTAAGTCAGATTGATGGGCGCTTCAAACCCGGCAATCAGACGTTTGTAACTGTTCGTGGTGGGGCAGCAGAAGGCAAACAGCGCGGGTGCATGTTTGAGGATTCCGCCCATCGCGTACATCCCCATTTCACTGAGTCCGCCGTATCGTGAACCGGCAAATAACGGCTTGCCCTCTTTCCAGAGAGACATGTGCAGATGCAGTCCGGAACCGTTGTCGTTCCATAATGGCTTTGGCATGAAGGTGGCGGTTTTGCCATGTCGGACGGCGACGTTCTTGACGATATATTTGTACCGCAACAGATTGTCAGCCGTCTTTAACAGCGGCGCATATTTCATATCGATTTCGCACTGACCGCCGGTCGCCACTTCATGATGCTGGGCCTCGACATCGACGCCGCATTCCATCAGCGCCAGCATCATCTCGGTGCGGGCTTCCTGCAGGGTGTCCGCGGGAGGTACGGGAAAGTATCCTTCCTTATGGCGGATTTTATAGCCGGCGTTCTGAGTGCTGCCTGCTTTGCCCCGGTTCCACTGCCCTTCGATGCTGTCCACATGGTAATAGCATTCGTGCTCATTCTGATCGAAACGCACGTCATCGAAAATGAAGAACTCCGCCTCGGGTCCAAAATTGGCGACATCGGCGATTTTGGTGGACCGCATGTAGCTTTCTGCTTTTCGGGCAACGTTGCGCGGATCTTTGGCATAGTCTTCACGAGTTATCGGGTCCTGAATATTACAGGTCATCACCAGCGTATTGGACATAAAAGGGTCCACAAAGGCGGTATCCGGCTGAGGCACAACCAGCATGTCGCTTTCATTAATCGCTTTCCAGCCACGCATTGAGGAGCCATCGAAACCAAAACCATCTTCGAAACTCTTCTCTACCAATATCTTAGCAGGAATTGTGAAATGTTTTTGGGTACCGGGGAAATCCATAAACCGTAAATCGACGGCCTGAATTTCCCGTTCACGACAAAGGGCGAGCACTTCCCGAGGAGTCATCTTGTTTTCCTGAATTGAGTATTTCATTCATTGAAGATTCTATGGTAATACAGAATATCTTAATAATGCAAAACATATACCATTCCCAATATTTGCACAATTATCAGGCAATATGTATCGTTCGTACATGTCATTTTTAAGCCCAGGTAGTTCTGCCCTGCTCCCCGCGGCTGATTCTTTCCGGTTCCGGAGACCTACTCTCAATACTATACATATAAACCAATCCAGAGGATTTTCGTGCGGCAGACCGCGCGGCTCGTACTGCAGAACCGGCAATCCCTGAAACTTAACCGAGGCTTCACACCACGCGCTTTACAAACACCAACAGGCGGGGACTATAATGTTTCTATGCCCGCCGGTTTTCGTATAGAACGATTTTGCTTACATCTATCCAGAGGCTTCCATGAAATTCGCTGTTCCTTCCAGCCTGTTGTCGCTGATCCTGCTTCTCAATCTGTCCCCTGCCCTGGCAGAAAAACCGACCGAAGATCACATTCGAAAACTTCAGACCACTGCCATCAAGAATAAAAAAAGCCCGGTCGCTCACTGGGGCTTTGATCCGAATGACTATACCCAGTGGTCCAGTCATTCCCTGCGACTGATCCCGGTTTACACCTTCGGAACCCAAAATGGTGTTCCGGGCTACAATCTGAAGTCTTACAAAGGGAAAAACAGTCCGTATCGAGACGAAAAAAAACTCGAAGCCATTTATGGATTTCTCCCTGAGAACACACTGAACCCGAAAGCCAACTATCTGGACCAGACCAATCTCTATAATATCCAGGAGGCGGCGCTCAAAGCGGGCAAGAAAAATATTATCCTGTTTGTGTTTGATGGTATGGACTGGCAGACGACCCGTGCCGCGGCCCTGTATTACAACGCCGCTGACAAGTACAACAGCGGCCGGGGAACCGGTTTCCATTTTCAGGACTACACGGCTGACGGAACCAGCCAGTTTGGTTACATGGTGACGGCACCTCACAATGATGGTTCTAACGTGGACGTCAACAGTCAGAAAGTTTTGAACCCGGGGGGTATAATGCGCGGGGGATACGATGCGAAAAAAGGAGGTCCCACCCCCTGGAAGGCAGGCAATGATAAAAAGTATCTGATCGGCAGCCCCGGCAATAATTACGGCAAACACGCTTACCCCGACTCGGCCAATACCGCTTCCTCCATGACGACCGGCATCAAGTCTTACAATAGCGCCATCAACGTCGATCCCAACGGTGCCCCCGTTGCTACGATCGCGCACGAGGCCCAGGAGAAAGGCTATTCCGTCGGCGTTGTGACCAGCGTTCCCATTACACACGCCACGCCGGCCGCCGCTTATGCGCACAATGTCAGCCGCAACGACTACCAGGACCTGGCCCGCGATCTGCTGGGACAACCTTCCATCTCCCATCCGCAGCAGGCGCTGCCGGGGATGGATGTCGTGCTGGGTGGCGGCTTCGGTACCATGGAAAAACCGACCGGCGGCAAATCGCATGGCAAGAACTTCGTCCCCGGCTGGAAATATATTTCAGAAGAGACCATTCAGAAAGCAGACGTCAAACAGGGTGGAAAATATACGGTTGCTCTGCGAACTCCCGATGTCAAAGGTCAGACCGGTCTGAAACAGGCTACGGCTGCTGCCATCAAAAACAAGACGCGACTGCTGGGCGTGTATGGCGTCGATCAATACGCGGCTCATCTGCCATTCCAGACCGCTGACGGAGATTACCAGCCTGCACCGGGCTTAAAGAACCGTGCTGAAGCCTACTCCGCAGCGGACATCTCAGAGAATCCGACGCTGGCCGACATGACAGAGTCGGCACTCGACGTACTCAGCCAGAACAAACAGGGTTTCTGGCTGCTGGTCGAAGCCGGAGATGTCGACTGGGCCAACCACGATAACAATCTGGATAACTCCATCGGCGCTGTCAAAAGCGGCGACGACGCGTTCAAAGTCATCACGGACTGGGTCGAGAAGAACAGCAACTGGGATGAAACCATCGTGATTCTCACCGCCGATCATGGACACTATCTGAATATCGATCAGCCGGAAGCATTGATCCCGCCAAAACCCAAACAGGACGCGAAGTAGCATCAGCCTGTTTCAGTTTGCCTGCAGTTTGGCTGTTGCAGGATGTAGTAACCCGGTATCCAGCATCGCCCGCACCAGTTTCTGCGCGACGGGTCCCGCGACGCGACTGCCGGAACCGCCGTGTTCAATGACCACGGCAAACGCATACTTGGGACGCGTTGCGGGTACAAAACCGGCAAACCAGGCATGGTCATTCTTTCCGCCGCCGGTCTCTGCCGTTCCCGTTTTACCGGCGATGCTGATTTCTTTCATCCGCACTGTTTTGTAACCGGTCCCCTGGGGATTCGCCACGACATCGATCAGGCCTTCGCGGACCCGTTCCAGTGAATCCGGATGAATGCCGCTCACATAACGCTGGGGATGAGAGATGATCTGCCGGGTGGTGTTTGACGACTCAGCCGAGGGAACAATACTGTAAGCCAGGTGCGGTACTACCAGCTCACCATTATTGGCAATGACCGCCATGAGCCGCGCGATCTGTAGTGGCGTGACCGTCAACCTGGACTGACCAATGGCGATACCCAGCGTATCGCCGGGATACCAGGGCGACTCCCCTTTTTTCCTGTCGGGCGAAGGATCGGGCAGATGACCGCCGCGCTCGCCGGGAATATCAATGCCGGTCGGCTTGCCGAAGCCCAGCTGATCTGCCCAGTGACAGAGCATCTCCGGTCCCATCGTGCGGGCTGCCTGAAAAAAGTAGACGTTACAGGACTGGCATAACGCCTGTGTCAGATTGATGTCGTTGTGACCGACTCCATAGTGACGATAAATAAAGTCGCGATGTCGATCAGGTCGGTCCAGATAACCCCGGCAGGGATACATCTCATCGGGATCAATCTTGCCACTTTCCAGTATCGCAATCGAAGTCAGCGCTTTGAACGTCGAACCCGGAGGCAGCATCATCTGTGTGGCCCGCGGAAACAGGGGACGCCGCGGATCATCCAGCACGGCCTGCCACTCTTCCGGCGATGGATTCAAC
>TARA_R100001132_G_scaffold27456_1_pt1 | contig 22398 bp, 14 predicted proteins | sample TARA_R100001132 | Tara Oceans TARA_R100001132 (sample SAMEA2621247) | marine metagenome | biome: marine biome (ENVO:00000447); feature: mesopelagic zone (ENVO:00000213); material: "saline water (ENVO:00002010), including plankton (ENVO:xxxxxxxx)" | depth 800 m | reverse complement strand
GGAGTGCTCGACGCCCTGCTCCGTCTGCTGCAGCCTTTCGTCCCCTTCATTGCCGAAGAACTCTGGCAGCGATTGAATGAGATCGCGCCGGAACGCGGGCTCTTCACACCCGCAACAGGGGCCAAAAGCATCATGATCGCCGCCTGGCCGGAACCACCACAGGAGTGGCAGGATCCGCAACTGGAAAAACGGTTTGAACGGCTGCAGGAAATGATTGTTGCCGTGCGAAATATTCGTGCTGTCTATAAGATTTCACCCGCAGTACCGCTGCAACTGTTCCTGCGTTGTGAATCCGGTGTGGCCGATGACATGCAGAATATCGCCGGACAGTTCGATAATCTGGCGAAAACCTTACTGGAGTCAGCGGGCGCGGATATACAACGCCCCAGCGGGTCTGCCACATTTTCTCTCAATGATGTTGACGGCTTTATTGCTTTGGAAGGCATTATCGATCTGGAGGCGGAACTGGAGCGATTGCGGGGAGAAGCGGAAAAACTCGAAAAACATATTGAAACCAGTGAGAAGAAACTGGCCAATAAAAACTTTGTTGACCGGGCACCCGCCGATGTGGTAGCTGGAGTACAGGAAACGCTGGCAGGGAATCAGAAACAACTGCAAAGCGTTCTGAAAACTATCGATGAACTCGAGGGAAAATAGCGTCTGCTCAGACCGAGAATGGCACGGTGCCCGACATGGTCTGCGAATTCAACCGGAATCTGTTGCTCTGCCCGGACAGGGTGTATAATAAATCACTTCACGATCACAGTTAATTCAGTTTTTAATTCGTCACATGGAATCTGGTTTGCAGTGAATTCCCTGCCTGACCTGAGGAGGCTCTCTTGTTAGTGGAAATGGAGTTATCTCGCATCATTATCAGCGAGATCGGCGATCAGCAGGTGATCTATCTGCGTGAAGTCGATGGCGAGCGTGTCTTCCCGATCCTGATCGGAATTTTTGAAGCCACCACGATTGACCGTCGCGTGAATCAGAAGTTTTCGCCTCAGCGTCCGCTCACGCACGACCTGTTAAAGAATACCATCGAATCTCTCGGGGGCACCCTGAAAGATATCGTGATCACGCATCTGGAAGATCACACCTACTATGCTGTGCTGCGGGTAGAACAGGATGGGGAACTGGTCGAGATTGACAGCCGGCCCAGCGATGCGATTGCGCTGTCAATTCATTTTGATCCCCCTCTGCCGATTTATGTGCATGAATCAGTGCTCGAGCAGACAGCCGGTTAAAAGTTCTCAGAGACTACTGTTAAAAGAAAACAAGCAGCCCGGAAACTGATTCCGGACTGCCTGTTGTGATTTATATTAGGTCAACTTGTTGTCAACTGGTTAATTACACTCCGCTACCAGCGGTCCGGCCAGTTCATCGAGGATAATCAGTCGACCCGGCTGAGTCGTCATGTAGGTGGACGGGATCCAGCTGGTGGGTTCATGCCGTAACGTCATCCAGACACTCATCCCCTGCCACTGCATGCCACGCGAGAAGATACCGTCACAGCCGCCGATAATCTTGTCGGCCTGCAGGAAGCACCCGGGACCAATCGTATTCGCATACGCGGGAACCAGCGTCGTGCGGCTCTTAAAGCTGGTCACGGCGTTCTGCTCAATCGTCAAAGGATGCAGCTTGGCACCCAGGCGGTGTGTCTGTGCTTTCCATTCTTCTTCGGAATTAAATTCGCCCGCAAAATGGGGTTCCCAGAATGCGATATGACAGACACGACCAATTCCGAAAATAACCCCCAGCTTCGCGCCCGCTGATTTTAATTCGCCGATTTTTTCTGCATACGAGGGCAGGACATCTGGCGTGGCAAAGTGACGTTGATTCTCGGGAACCGTTAAGTCACCCAGTGGACCATAAAAGGCCTGCTGCATGGCATACTGAAAGGCACCGGGGTTCGTGGCAGGCAGCGTATTTCCTTCTGCATCACTCCACTCATCCATATTGAAGCCGTAGACATGGTCGCAGGATACGCCCCATTCTTTGAGGAAGTACACAGCCCAGCGATACATGCCCATCGGTCCTACAGGCAGAATCAATGCCAGCTTTTCACCAGCATCCCTGGACTGTTTAATCGTTAACGCAATCTCATGTCCCAGCATGGTATCAAAGTCGGTGACGCTCCCGCACATGACAGGCTCAAAGCCTGCATGCCACCAGGACTGACGGTCCGTAATGGTCGTAGGATCAGCACTCATGCACTGATCGATTTTGGCCAGGTCCCATCCTGCTGGAAAATACCCTTCCATCATTGAACCGGCAATCGTACTCATTAAATCCATAATTCTTCCCTTCTCAAAGCGATTTCACAGGTTGGTCAAACTGTGTGAACTGTCAATAGCCAATAATTTCTTATCATTGTTGAATAATTTGGAAACCGGTGTGGATTTTAGCATAGAACCGGCATAAGAACAGGAAAGACCAGCCCGGGATTTTATAAACAAAAGAATATTTAAACAAAGACGTTGAGAACGACAAACATCTTGAATTCTCTTACCGATATAGTTCTAATAGAAGAGGTGAGTAGACGCCTTAAATGATTTGTCGATCCTGCCTTAGCTTACCTGCCTTAAACAACCAGAAGTTTATCTTTACACGATAACCGTCAACCTGCCCGATTGCACAACAGAGTCCCTCTGTTGTCAAACAACAAGAGCTTTTACCAACCGATTTTTCGTTGACAGGGTCTGCAAATCCAGATTCTTGATCAGTAAACAATTTGCTTGGCTACAGGCTCCTGCTGCGGTTCACACAACCGGAGAAACGAAAAGATGAAAGTACTGATTGCCCCAGCCTGTACGGCACTTGCCATGATTGCAGGCTGGCTGGTTTATGAACATTCCCTGAACAACACACAAACATCTCCCACAAAAATCCTTACTGAACCGATTGCAGTTCAGGTCACACGCTCCACAGAAAAGACTCTCGAAAAACGGATTACCCTGGTGGGAAATCTGGAAGCCGGTTCCCAGGTCGAAATCCGTTCGAAATACAACGGGTACATCAAGTCGATTCCGTTTGATGTGGGAGAGCAGATCAATGCCGGCGATGTGATTCTGGAACTGAATGACACGGAACTGCAGGAACTGGTCAGTAAAGCAGATGCCTCTCTGACAGTTGCCAAAGCACAACTCAGAGCGCAGGTCACAGCCCAGGAGCTGGCACAAAAGGCGTATGAACGGCTGCTGGTGCTGCAGAGATCCGGAGTGAGTACGCAGCAGGAGATGGAAGAAGCAGTCGCCAACAAGGCGATCCAGGAAGCGCAGACGGAACTGGAAGAAGCGCGTGTGGAACAGGCGAAATCGGACCTCGAACAAAGCCGCCTGCGACTGCGGGAAAATAAAGTACTGGCGCCGACCGATGGTTTCCTGGCAGAACGCATGGTGGATATCGGCGATCTGGCAAAACCTGATGTTCCATTAATGAAAATCGTCAACCTGGATCAGGTCCGGACCGTCGTGCATATCGTGGAAAAAGATTATGAAGATGTCAAACTGGGACAGAAAGCGCTCATCACGGTTGATACGTTCCCGGGCAAAACATTTTCGGGTCATGTGAAACGAAAAGCCCCCGTCCTCGATCCGCAAACCCGCACTGCCGCCGTGCACATCGAAATCCCGAACGCGGACTTCTCGCTGAAACCGGGTATGCATGCCCGTGTGCAGATTGTCTTTGAACATCGACCGAAAACCAGCGTCCTGCCTATTGCTTCTCTCACTCGCAGAAAAAATGGCCCCGGTTCTGCTGTCTTCATCATTGAGGGAAACCCTCCCATTACCGAACGTCGAAATATCGAAACCGGAATCAATGATGGCGAACTCGTTGAAATTCTCTCGGGGCTGGAACCGGAAGACCTGGTGATCACCCTGGGGAATCGCATGGTCGACGAAGGACAGACGGTCACGCCGGTTGAAGTTCCCATGGATCGGGTCATTCAGGCACCGCCCGCGTTAACGCAAAAAACAAACTTGTGATCAGGACGATCGTTTGATTCAACAGCAGTTCAGAAACACCTGAGAAATCAATTATGTCCCTGACCCGACTGGCAGTTCAGCGTCCGATTACAACCCTGATGTCCTCACTGGTGCTGGTCATGCTGGGGGGCGTGTCTTTGTCACAGCTGTCCGTGGACCTGATGCCTGACATTCAGAATCCCAGCGTCAGCGTGATCACGATTTACGAAGGCGCGGGTCCGGATGAAGCCGAAAAGCAGATTACCCGCCCGATTGAACAGAATTTGAGTTCTGTATCCGGCATTGAGGATATACTCAGCAGCAGTATGGAAGGTAGCAGTACGGTCCGCCTGCAGTTTCAATGGGGCACGGATCTCAACCTGGCGATCAACGAAGTACGAGACTCGCTCAACAAATTGAGAAACAAACTGCCCGAGGGAGCAGAAGATCCGTACATCCGTCATTATGATGTCGCTGACCGCCCCATTCTGTACCTCGGGTTAAACAGTGACCTGGACCCTGTCACGCTCACGCAGCTGACGGAAAATCAGATTATTCCGCAGTTTGAGCAGCTTGAAGGGGTCGCCCGTGTCCGCATGCGAGGCGGGATTGAACGTGAGATCCAGATCAAACTGGACCGCAGCAAACTTGAATCGCTCAATATGGGCGTCAACGAAGTCATCAATGCGCTCAAGCAGCAGAATATCAACCAGCCCGCCGGAAATTATGAAGAGGGACATCTCAATCTGCATATCCGCAGTGAGGGTGAGTTTACCAGCCTGGACCAGATTGAAAACACGGTCGTTCGTGAACAGGCAGGAGCGACAGTTCATGTGCGGGATATCGCGGAAGTCGTCGATGGTGAAAAAGAGCGGACGGAACTGACCCGGATGAATGGACAGCCCGGCATTCTGCTGTATGTCTATAAGCAATCCGGGGCAAATACGATCAACGTCAGTGACGAGGTGCGAAAACAGGTCGAGCGGACCAATAAATCGATCCCGGATATGAACCTCACAATTCGCGTGGATAACTCGCAATATATACGACAGTCGATCGCCAACATCCAGGAAGCCGCCCTGTACGGAATGGGGCTGGCCATTCTGGTTCTGATTCTCTTCCTGCGCAGCTTCCGAAGCATGCTGGTGATCGGCGTGTGTATGCCCCTCTCCGTCCTCGCGACATTCACCCTGATCTATTTCCAGGGATTCACGTTGAATATTATTTCCTTCGGCGGACTGGCGCTGGGCGTCGGGTTGCTGGTGGATAACTCGATCGTGGTACTGGAAAGCATCTTCCGAAAACGGGAAGACGGTCTGGACCCGATCACTGCCGCCATTGAAGGGACGGAAGAAGTTTCCTCTGCAATTGTTGCCAGTACCTTAACAACCCTGATCATTTTCCTGCCGCTGATTTTTATTCATGGTACGACCGGCATCCTGCTGCATCAGCTGGCCTGGGTCGTTTCGTTCTCCCTGATCTGTTCGCTGTTTGCCAGCCTGACACTGACGCCTGTGATGAGCGCCTACTGGATTCCAGAGGAAGTCACGACTCCCCATACAGGCTGGACCCGTCACTGGTTCAAACTGATTGAAGGTTTCCATCATCTGAATTACCAGATCCTATTGAAACTGGAGCGCATTTATGAACGGATTTTAAAGTTCAGTTTGAAACATGCCACGCTCACCGGATTTCTGCTGTTACTCTGTTTTACGACGACACTGGGTCTGATTCCCCATGTCAAAACGGAATTTCTGCCTAAAACAGACGAAGCCGCGATTAACGTTTATTCCCGAATGGCAGCCGGGATTCAGCTTCGAAAACTGGATCAGCAGACACGGATTCTGGAACAGGCGACCATTGAGTCGGTCCCCGAAGCAATCGCGATTGCGTCCTTCATTGGTGACGGTGCTGATGACGCAGATCAGTGGAACCGCACGACTTTAAGAATCCAGCTGCTCCCCCGCAGCGAACGTGAACGGGGCATTGAAGAAATCCGCAAAGCGCTCGACGATTCGATCGGTCCGATTGCCGGCATGAAAGTCCAGGTCAAAGCACAGACGGAAATGATGCTGATGCGGATGATCGGGAGACGAGGCGGCGGTGATCTCGTCGTGCAGATCGCCGGCCACAACCTGATGGCCGCTCAGCAGATTGTCGACCAGGTTGTTGCAGTCATGAAACAGACACCCGGGCTGATCAATGTGGAAGCCGAGGTTTCCGATAAACGCCCTGAACTGACTGCTTCCATCGATCGTGCCAAAGCGGGTCTGTTGAAGATCAGCGTGCAGGATATCGCCCAGACACTGGAAACGACCATTCGGGGTACCGAGGCAACACTCTATCGTGAGGAAGGAGATGAATTTCCGGTCGTTGTTCGCTTGCGAGAAGAAGACCGCGATCAGATGGACGACGTGCAACAGGTGGGTGTGACGACCGCCACCGGACGTACGATTCCATTGAAAAACATGCTCTCATTCCAGCCCAATGAAGCCCCTGTTGTCATTGAACGCCAGAATCAACAGAGGATCTTGAGGGTTTTTGCAGATGTCGAGGGGCGGGACCTGGGCAGCGTGGTCCCTGAGCTCGAACAAAACCTGAGTGCCATCCAGATTCCTTCCGGCTTTTCCGTCAGTATCGCAGGCGACTGGGAAGAACAGCAGAAAAGTTTCACCGCATTGAAACAGGGCTTTATTCTGGCGATTATCCTGATGTACATGATCATGGCTTCCCAGTATGAATCTCTGCGTGATCCATTTTATATTCTGTTCGCGGTGCCACTGGGCATGATTGGTGTCATCTGGGTCTTTGTGTTTACAGACACCACATTAAATGTGCAGTCATTCATCGGCATCGTCGTGCTGTCGGGAATTGTGGTCAACAATGCCATCGTGCTGGTCGATTACATCAATCAGCTCCGGCGGAGATACCCGGAGAAACCGGTCAGCCAGTTGATCCTCCAGGCTGCCACGCGCCGGTTCCGGCCGATTCTGATGACCACGCTCACCACGGTCCTGGCCATGATCCCGATTGCGCTGGGCTGGGGTGAAGGGGGCGAACTGCAGGCTCCCATGGCGCGGGTTGTGGTCGGCGGACTGATTGCCGGGACCACAATCACCCTGCTGGCGATTCCCCTGATTTACCAGGCGTGCACCACACCGTCGCTGAAACAGAAGGCTCACACTGAGGAAGCTTTGACTCCGAAACCGCTTGTGGGCGAGCCGGTAAAATCCAGCTGAAATGACCGGGAAGTCCGGTCTACGATAGCATCAACTCCGCCGGTCTGTCTATAATGCGCCTCAAGTTGGCATTCGACTGAGCGGCAGAGTCTTTCGCGGGATCTTCTCGCGGATCAAATCGATCGGCATACCCGTCCTTCAGCTTGAATCCAACCCAAGGGATTGACGGTTTTTCTGTTACGGATCTGGGAAATACAGAATGTTGTCAATCGGGCATCTCTCTCATCTCTGGGCATCTGGATATACACTCTGACGATGATGAATCAAAAACCTGAACTGATCACCGAACCAATTCCTTATAAAACACTGTTTCCCTGGCTGAACCTGTTTCGGGTATTTCGTCTGGCCGTGGATTTCCAGAAAATCCTGCTGGCCATCGCCGCCATTCTGCTGCTCATGTTGGGAAATCAACTGTTCAACCAGCTCCCGTTCGCGCCCCGGCAACCGGTGAGTAATCGTTCGGCCCTCGTGCATCAAAGGATTGAATTTCCTCCCCGGCATGCCGACCTGTTTTTACACTCCCCTCAACAGGTCCTGACGCCGGTGCCGGAACCATCGCCGGGACTGGTTAACCTGATTCGGGGTACGACGCTGCTGGAACCGATGTCCTATTTCACCAGACCGGTGCTGACCCTGTTTCAAACGGGTGCCAGCTGGAGCATTCTGGCTTATGCCACAACGCAGTTGCTGTGGGCGATTATTATCTGGGCCGTCTTCGGCGGTGCGATTACCAGGATTGCCGCAATCCAGTTTGCGCAGGATGAACATATCGGTATTCGCGCTGCGCTGGCCTTTTCGTTAAAGCGGATTCTGTCACTGGTCAGCGCCCCCCTGCTCCCTTTCGCAGGCATGGGGTTCTTCTGGATTCTCTGCCTGCTGATTGGCCTGTTTGGTAATATTCCCAGTGCTGGCGGAGTGATTGTCAGCCTGCTGTGGGGACTGGCTTTTCTGTTTGCTTTTGTGTTGAGCCTGATTCTGCTGGTGACCTTGGCGGGCTGGCCTTTGATGATGACCACCATCAGCGTGGAAGACAGCGATGGCTTCGATGGTTTAAGCCGCATCTTCAGCTATATTTTTGGTCGAATCTGGTATTTTCTGTGGCTCGTATTCGTCACGCTCTGCTATGGAGCCGCCTGTCTGTTTTTTGCAGAACTGCTGCTGCAACTGGTCTCCCGCCTCGCATTCTGGGGCGTCAGCTGGGGCATGGGAAGCGAACAGGCCATCCAGCTGTTCAATCAGGAAGAAATGACGCTCGCTACCACTATTTCACTGGGATGGGGATCGATCCTTAACATCACCTTTTCCGGTTTAGTGATCAGTTTTTTCTGGTCTGCCAATACCGTGATCTATTTTCTGCTGCGGAAATGTGATGATGGGACTCCCCTCGATCACGTTTATTATATGGAAGAGGAAACGGTTTCGGCCAATGAACTGCCACTGGCGGGTGTTGCCAAAGCGGGTGAACCCGTGATCGAGCGCCCTGTGACTCCGGAGACGACAACTGACGAAGCACAGCAGGATACGAAAGCCCAGGACGACGCGGAATAAACCTGTCTGATCTCAACAGTCGGTCGCGCAGACTGAGAGATGGCGCTGTTCACTGCTGAGTGGGAAACAGCGACGTTAGCAGAAATCTACCAGCGAAACAGGCCTGTGCCCCAGGCAAGACCGGCACCAAATCCACTCAGGAGAATGGTATCGCCGCGATTAATCCGACCCGATTGAAATGCTTCATCTAACACAATCGGAATCGAGCCGCCGGAAGTATTTCCATAGCGATCCAGATTATTGAAAACCTTTTCGCGGGGAATTCCCAGCTGTTCACAGGCGGAATCAATGATTCTGATATTGGCCTGGTGCATCAGGAACAGGTCAACGTCATGCACGCTCATACCTGTTTTGGTGAGCATCAGGTCTATGGAATCAGCAACTGTTCTGACAGCCCACTTGAAGACGCTGCGGCCATCCATATTCAGAAAATGACGACCCGCGCTGATATCTTCGGCAGTCGCAGGATTGCGGGTTCCACCAGAGGGACGATCCAGCAGAGAACAACCACTTCCATCAGAGCCCGTCTGGTAGCAGGTCAGCCCCTGATGCGGATCACCTTTCGCCAGCAGTACGGCTCCCGCACCATCGCCAAACAATGGTGCCACGCGACGATCTTCCGGATTCACAATACGGCTGTTGCAGTCACCACCAATCACCAGTGCCAGCTTGCTGTTTCCCGTTGCGACATACTGGGCTGCCGTTACCAGGGCATACATGAAACCCGCACACGCAGCCTGCAGATCAATCGCAGGGGCATCCAGGCCCAGCCTATCCTGCACCAGGCAGGCAACGGAAGGACATTGAAAATCCGGCGTGAACGTACCGACGATCAGCAGATCGATATCTTCCGGATTCACACGAGCCGCACGAATCGCTTTCTGTGCTGCTTCGTAGCACAAATCACTGGTGGCCATTTCCGGTGGGGCATGTCGACGTTCCAGAATTCCCGTGCGTTGTTCAATCCATTCCGGGTCAAATCCAAAACGCTCCTGCAGATCCTGATTCGTAACGACGTTGTCCGGCACATACGATCCACTGGAAACAATTTGTACTCCCAACAATGAATTAGTTCTTTGACTAATCACCTGGCGACCACGCTTGCTCTCTATTTTTTTTGTCTCAGGTACCTGATCCCGCTGTTGATCTAACAACCCGGATGCATCGAGAACTGATTCGAGATCTGTGGAATCGACCTGATTTTTTGATTGAAGTTTCAAAGACATCTTGTGCATAATCCTGACATCCTTATTCAGTTTGAGTCAAACCTGTCGAACAGACAGAGCTCGACCTCCTTTCAACACGAGTCCAATCGTGATGCAGCACAATTCCATTGATTACAGAATCCCGGTTAAGAATTTCTGCTATAAATGTAGATGCACTAACTGATTACCAAAACGATTTCGCATCAGTAACCAAAAAGCTATTAAGACTGGAGCGAGACGGGAATTAACTCAGATCTCACTGATTGCTGACGAGGGCTTTTCAGACCAGATACGACAACAATGTCCGCAAAGTATAGCGATTCATAAAAATGGAAACTAGCGAAATATAGAAATTTCCAGCTAACGTACAATATAGGTAAGATCCAGTATCCTGCAAACAAACCTAAGAGCCTATTTTGACACATTTTAGACTTAATTCAATTTCGGTTTGCCGATAAGTTTCGCAAATCGTCAGATATACCAGACTACCCTGATGATCAAGAGTAAACCTGTTTCAGGCGACATCCTCATTGAGCCTCTGATTGGTCACCCCATATTGCATAACCGCCTCAAACTCCTGTTCCAGACCGGAAGCACGTTTGACCTCCACGCTGATGCCATATCCACGGGTTTCCAGAACTCTCGTCCTGACAGACAGCCCGGGATCAAATTCGCAGTTCACAGAGAGCTTGCCCTTCAGGGGAGGATAGAGACTGAGATGCACGACCCGGGTCTTCTGCTGAGGTTCGAAGCGGACCATGATCCCGCCCTCTATGAATTCAAAACCAGCCTCATCTGTGTTGCGATTCATCCACTGGGTGCAATCGCCGTGCTCTTCTTCTTCTGCAAGCGTGTCTGTATCAGACTGGTTCTCACTCAGTAGTGCTTCAAATCGTTTTTCGCGATCTGCATCTATCTCAATTGAATCTGATGACGGGGAATCGACAGTTTCAGACGCAGACTCTGCCCCCGGTTTTTCATATTCCTGTTCGGCATTTATTGACCGATCTGCTTCCGCACGTCCGATCGCTTCCCGGTCGAGCCATTCCAGCACGCCGGCAAATGCCATGAAATAGGTCAGGCAGAAAAACAGGATGCCCATCAGATTCAAACCATTTTCAGGTAAGACGGACAGCATTCCGGCCAGAACCGGTAAAATGAGCGCCAGTGTGAGCCCACTCTTCTGACTGCTGGAAAGCTGGAGCAACCGGAATTGACGCAGCAACAGCAGGTTCCCCGCAACCAGACACGACATCAGGCTGCCGACGGTCACGACAGGGAGGTAGCCGTTTTCCACCTGAATCAAGCCCACTGCGCGTAACAGCAGCAGCCCAGCTCCACCGGCGACGATGCTGCCTGTGAAAAACAGAGGGGAAAGCCCTCTCATAAGAGACAGCTTTCCCCGTGTGATTTCATTTTCCAGGCGATAAAAATTCTGCTTGGACTGTTTCATATTGAGCATCTTCCCTTCTGCTCTGTCAGAACCTGAGTGAACTGATTGACTCAGGACATGGCGAATTGCAGCTCGGGCACTTCATTACCCAAACCGGCCGCATCTCTCAATTCGGCAGCTTTGTCGGTGGCTTCCCAAGTAAATTCGGGCTCATTCCGTCCAAAGTGACCACCCCAGGTTGTTTTTCTGAAAATGGGGCGGCGTAACTGCAGATGATTGATAATCCCCTGGGGGCTCAAAGGAAACAGTTCTCTGACCAGCTTAGAAATCTGCTCTTCAGGAATCACTGAAGTCCCTTTGGTGTCGACAAAAATACTGGTTGGTTCGACTACTCCAATGGCGTAGGAAAGTTGAACTTCACACTCGGCAGCCATTCCGGCAGCAACAATATTCTTGGCAATATAGCGTGCCATGTAAGCAGCAGAACGGTCTACCTTGGTAGAGTCTTTCCCACTGAAGGCACCACCGCCATGACGGCCCCAGCCACCATAGGTGTCTACAATAATTTTACGTCCGGTCAGACCGGTATCGCCGTGGGGGCCACCAATCACAAAACGACCTGTCGGATTGATATGGTATTTTGTTTTCTCGGTCAAGAAGTCAGCTGGAACGACTTCCTTGATGACTTTTTCGATCACAAAGCTGTGAATTCCTTCCTGGGACACATTTTCAGTGTGTTGGGTAGAAACCACTACTGCGGAAACTCCCACAGGTTTGCCATCGACGTAATCCACAGTGACCTGGCTTTTGCTGTCTGGCAGTAACCAGTCTACTTCGCCGTTCTGGCGAATTTCGGTGAGCTTATTCAAAATGCGGTGTGACAGAGCAATCGGCACCGGCATGTATTCTTCGGTCTGATTGCAGGCATAGCCAAACATCAGTCCCTGGTCTCCGGCGCCTTCGGCGTCTACGCCCTGGGCAATATCTGCACTTTGCTGATGCAGTTTCACAAGCACTTCGCAGGTATCGGCATTGAATCCAATATCTTTACTGGTGTAACCGATATCGCGAATCACGTCGCGCGCGACTTTTTCATAATCGACCTGGGCATTGCTGGTAATTTCACCAGCCAGCACGACAAAGTCAGTAGTACACAATGTCTCACAAGCAACACGTGAGTAAGGATCTTCAGCAAGCAGTGCATCCAGGATACCGTCAGAAACCTGATCGGAAACTTTATCCGGATGTCCCATACTGACCGATTCACTTGTGAACGAAAAATTAGCCATGCGTAACTCCACCTAAATACTTTGCCATGATGAGTGTAACCGGTCCAGAAGTAGCGCCGGGAACCTGATCCAATACCTCAAAAGATGAAACATTTTCCTGACAGAACAGATTTCCACCCATACTCTGTTTCATAGTCACTGAATCTGCGTAATTGTAGAAATCCAGCGTAAACTCAACAAGAGTATCTTTCGCTCTGGGTTCTCTTTTCGAAAATGTTTCTGATGATCCTGATGCTGAGAATCCCTCCCAGGCACACTCACACCGAGAAGATCACGCGGCTTTGCCCTGCAAATCGGACGGGCAGCCTGTTATCAGGGGGGAGATCAGATCCCGTGTTCGCAGCGTTGCTCCTCGCTGATCCAACACAAAGCGCTGCGCCCGCGCCCCCTGCTCTTCCGCCAGCCGGGGGTGTTCCAGCCAGTGATTCAGTACTTCCTGAAATTCCGACTGATCGTGAACGATCGTGGTTGCTTCATGCTGCAGCAGGGCGTCGACCACATCCTTGAAATTCCAGGTATTGGGCCCCAGCATCAATGCGGTGCCATAACCGGCCGGTTCGATCATATTTTGTCCACCCCGTTTTGTCAGACTCCCGCCGACAAATGCGAAATCGGCCAGCCCCCAGCAGCTTTTTAATTCTCCCAGCGTATCCAGCAGCCCGATCGCAGGGCTCTGACGGTTCGTAAACGGCAAGACAGTTCCGACTTCATCTGACTCCTGTTCGCTGCGCCGCAGCAGGGGCAGTCCATTTCGCTTGACCAGCTCAGCCACTTCATTAAACCGCTCCTGATGCCGCGGGACCAGAATCAGCCGCAGTCGCGGAAATCGCTGCCTGGCTGCCAGGTAGACATCCAGGGCAATCTGCTCTTCCGGCGATTGAGTACTGCCGGCGACCAGCACGATCTCATCCGACTTCAGCTGAAACACATGCTTCAGCTCAGCAGTTAACGAATTCTCACGGTTGACTTCGATTCCATCAAATTTGATCGAGCCGGTGACCTGCATTCGATCGGAACGACCTGTCAGCTTTTGAAAACGTTCTGCGTAGGTTTCCGTCTGAACCGCAATCAGTTGCAGCCGGTTCAGCAGCGGTCCGATCAGCCAGCGAAGCTTCTGGTATCCGCGAAAACTTTTTTCACTTAACCGCCCATTGATAATCAAGACGGGAATTCCTGATTTATCCGCAGCCAACACGAAATTCGGCCAGAGTTCCATCTCCACCAGCAGCACTGCTGTCGGCCTGATTCGCTGCAGTGCCCGTTTGACCGCCCAGGAAAAATCCAGCGGAAAGTAACAGACCAGATGCCCGGGAAATTTTTCTTTTGCCACCGCATAGCCCGTATGGGTCGTCGTGGAAATCACGAATTCGAGAGCCGGATGTTCCTGGCTCAACGCTTCCAGCAGCGGGGGCAGCTGCAATACTTCCCCCACACTGACGGCATGAAACCAGAGGCAGGGCTGAGTGCTGTGTCGTTCGGGTAATTGCCCGAGGAACTTTTGTTCCAGGCCACTCCAGTACTTTTTCTGAACCAGCGCCCGGTACAGAATCACGGGCGAAGCACAGACCAGGATCAGGCAGTAAACCAGATTTAACAGATAAGAATAAATTTGCACGGGATTCCATTCCCCAACCGGGCATCAGTACCGGAATGTCATGAGCTACAGATTCTTTCCGCAGCATTTTTTGAATTTTTTCCCGCTGCCACACGGACAGGGATCATTGCGACCGACCTTGGGTTGCTGATTGACGATCGGATCGATCGCCTGCTGAGCAGGCTCGGAAGAATTGCTATCCCCCTCACCCTCTTCACCATAATCGTAATCATCAGTGACTTCTTCGTGGACCGTATCAGTCACCCGCCACAAGGAACCGACGAAATCAGGGCTCTGCTTTTCCAGGCGGAAAATCGCGGAAGTGACCTGCTGACCAATGCGGCCCCACATGCTGTCAAACGCCTTCATCCCTTCACGCCGATACTCGACTTTGGGATCTTTCTGGGCATAACCCACCAGGCCAATACCCGACCGCAAATGGTCCATATAATACAGGTGGTCTTTCCACGAGGTATCGAGGACTTCCAGAATCAGCGAGCGTTCTGCCTGGCTGAGTTCAGGTCGATATCGTTTATTATAAGCCTGGTACAGGCGAATTCGGACTTCATCATCGGAAAGCGGTTCCAGTTCTTCGGTCGTCAGATTCAGTTCCAGTTCCGTGTTGGCCCAGGCTGCCAGTTCACCCAGGGCCGCTTTGTTCTGCACCGGGTGAGCACTTTTACCGGCAGAACCGGCTGCTTCGCGGGTATAGGCCTTCGTCAGATACTGCTCGATCTGCTTCGAGGCTTCCCCATTGACGAAAACCTTTTCGCTTTCCGCCGATAAGATATTCTGAATCTCGTTGACCTGTTTACCTTTCAAGGCTTCCAGGTCAAGGTTGGAATGAAATCGTGAATTGGCCCACTTCACCAGTCCGACGCGGCTGTTCGCTTCATTCCCAGGCTGTTGATTGCCCAGAAAATTGTACATGCCAACGGTCACCGGGAAGCTGACTTCTTTTTCCCGGTACAGCTCTTTTACTTTTTCCAGTACTTTGGCTTTTGCTTCGGGAACGCTCAACGCTTTAAACTCTTCGGGGTCGGCTTCGATACCGAACTGGTAGTTCAGATAGCCTGCCAGCGAACGCGAACCCCAGTCGTCATCCAGGAATGCCTGGAGCGGGGTGAAATCAATCCGTTCGATGGCTTTCTGCGCCTGGTCAAACAGGGTCTGATGCAGTCCATCCCGGCCGATTTTCTTCAGTTCACGATCATTCAGATTCAAGCTGAAATAGGCATTCGCCCATTTGGTCAGGGCCTGCCAGTTCCAGTCATCTTCATATTCTTCGGGCAGATTTTCATTGATCTGCTCTGCAATCAGATCATCGGCCTGCAGGCTGCCTTCGTCTTTCAGATAGGTGACCAGCTGCTCGTAATCCATATCGCGAATATTGGCAGATTCCACCTCGATATGCGCTTCCTGACCACACCAGGCGGCGATGGTGTCCCAGCCATAATTTTTATCAAGCAGACGTTCGGTCTCTTCGTCGACCTGGCGTTCGATCATTTCCAGAATCAGATCCCGGCAGTTACAGCCATCCAGAATCCGCTGACGATATCCATAGACGGTTTTTCGCTGTTCGTCCATGACTTCATCATATTCCAGCAGATGCTTGCGCTGCTCGAAGTGAGTTTCCTCACGTTTTTTCTGTGCGCCTTCGACACGCTTGGAAACCATGCGGCTTTCGATGGCTTCTCCCTCTTCCATGCCCAGGCGAGACAGAATATTTTTCACCCATTCCCCGGCAAAAACGCGCATCAGCTTGTCTTCGAGTGACAGGAAGAAGCGGCTGGAACCCGGGTCTCCCTGGCGTCCCGAACGACCGCGCAGCTGTAAATCGATGCGGCGGGAATCGTGACGTTCGGAGCCGATCACGTGTAAGCCACCCAGTTGCGTGACCTCGTCTGCTTCGACATCCATCCCTTCCCGTTTTTCGATCTCTTTGACCAGTTGGTCCCACTCCGCCTTGGGTACCTGGATGCGAGACTCGTATTTCTGGCTCAATTCTTCCCAGGCGATATGCTCGGCACTTCCCCCCAGAATAATGTCGGTACCACGACCGGCCATATTTGTGGCGATGGTGACGGCACCTTTACGACCGGCCTGGGCAATGATCTCGGCTTCACGCTCATGATGTTTGGCGTTCAGCACGTTGTGCGGAATGCCGTATTTGCTCAGTTTGTGGCTGACGATTTCCGACTGTTCGATTGAAACCGTACCCACGAGAATCGGACGTCCCTGTTTATGAACTTCGCGGACTTCGTCGGCGATGGCGGTCCATTTCTCTTTTTCGGTCTGATAAATCACATCGGGATGATTGATGCGCTGCATGGGACGGTTAGTCGGAATACTGACCACATCCAGCTGATAAATTTTCCAGAACTCTTCTGCTTCCGTGATCGCGGTACCGGTCATCCCGGACAGCTTGTCGTACAACTTGAAAAAGTTCTGCAGGGTAATCGTGGCCAGAGTCTGGGACTCTTCCTTGATTTTCACGCCTTCTTTGGCTTCGACAGCCTGGTGCAGACCATCGCCCCACTGACGGCCCGGCATCAGTCGACCGGTGTGATCGTCCACGATAATCACTTCGCCCTGCTGGACGACATAATTGACATCCCGTTTATAAAGGTGATGCGCTTTCAGCGAGTTATCGATGAGGTGCGGCCATTCCATGTTCCCGGCGGTATAAAAGCTTTCCACACCCGCCAGCTCTTCGGCGTGCTTGACTCCGGCATCTGTCAGGTGACAGGTATGCTCTTTTTCTTTGACTTCAAAATCCGTGCCGACAATCAGCTTCAAAGACACGGAATTGGCTTTGGAGTATTTAGTCAGATCATCCTGGGCCGGTCCGGAGATAATCAGCGGCGTCCGTGCTTCGTCGATCAGAATGTTATCGATTTCGTCCACGATGGCATAATTCAGAGGTCCCTGCACCTGCAGCTCTTTGACCGGTTTCATATTATCGCGGAGATAATCGAAGCCGAACTCATTATTCGTACCATAGGTGATATCGCAGCCGTAATGTTTCTGACGTTCTTCCGGCCCCATTTTGGACTGGATCGCGCCGACCGTCAGTCCCAGAGCAATATGAATGGGCCCCATCCATTCCATGTCACGTAATGCCAGATAATCATTGACGGTCACGATATGGACTTTACCCTGAAGCGCATTCAGGAACGCCGGCAGAGAAGAAACCAGGGTTTTCCCTTCCCCGGTGACCATTTCTGCAATCATGCCTTTATGCAGAAAGTAGCCCCCGATCATCTGCACGGGGTAATGGCGCATACTCAAATTACGACGTGCCGACTCACGCACGGCTGCAAATGCATAAGTCAGAAGATCATCCAGTGTTTCCCCCGCGTCAAGGCGGGCACGGAGTTTCTCCGTCGTCTGTTTCAATTCTTCGTCTGAGAGTTTCATCAACTCCGGTTCAAAACTGTCGATTTCCGCCAGCATCGACCCGGGCACGATTTGATCATTCCCGTCTTTGTCCCTGACGAAACCCAGTTTCCGAATCTGGCGTTCATTTGATGAACCGAATAACCCGGTCAGAAACCGTTCCAACCATGCTGTTACCGTTGTCAGCCATTCACCCAGCTTGTCTAGGAATTCCATTGTTTAACCCGAACTCGAATTCTCGAAAAATAGTCTGCAATATTTCTTCTGGTCGATCAGAGTGCGACTGTCATACTGGCAGGAACAAAAAGCAGTTCCCTGATGTCAGAATCATTCGCCAGCACCAGCTCATCCTTACCCAGAATACATTTAATTTCTGTAAGTTCTTCTCTTTCCGAAGTTTATTTATTTTGAAAAATATGGTCAATGGCGTTATTCCGCCGGATCACGACCGCTACTTCAGAAGATTGGAAGGCTCACTCATACAGAAATGCAACCAATGTGCCAAGTCTGGGGCATTTGTAATATCTTCCTCTGGATAATTTAGCCGAAATTCCTATATTTCTGAGGGAAAACAGCCCGATATCCGTCTTCTTAAATCACTGTGGAGCCTACAGATGTATAACAATCCTGATTCCGAGAAATATCAGACCGGCGCTCCACCGCTTCCCCCGGAAAATAATGACGAAATCATCATCAGTGCCGACACCCTTCGCCCGGACCGGATTCCCGCCGGACAGACTCGGACGCGAAAATGGCCTGTTCTCCATGCCACCACAGTCCCCGTGGTCAATCTCGACACCTGGAAACTCGACATCGGCGGCCTGGTCACAAACCCTCTCACTTTCACCTGGCAGGAATTCCAGCAGCTCCCCCGCACTCGGGTTTTCGCCGATTTCCATTGTGTCACGCGCTGGTCCCGGCTGGGAAATCTGTGGGAAGGAGTTTCCGGACAGGAGATCATGCAGAGAGCCGGCGTACACCCGGATGCCCGCTTTGTCGTCGCGACCGGCTATGATGGCGGCTGGACCACTAATCTCCCTCTGCACGATTTTCAGTCCGAAGATGTCCTGCTCTGCGATCAACATGATGGGCAGCCGCTGATCCCCGATCATGGCGGCCCGGTCCGTCTGATCGTCCCCCTGCTCTATGCCTGGAAAAGTGCCAAGTGGCTCAAACGGATTGATTTCCTCGCTGAAGACGCCCCCGGTTACTGGGAACGCTGCGGTTACCATCATCACGGAGATCCATGGGTGGTCGATGAAAACAATCCCGACGGCGAACGCTTTGCATCCCCAGACCAGATCCCGCCTGGATTTTATGAGTGATCAGGTCACCTGTGTTCCTTTCGCCCGCTCTGGCTTATTTGGTGATATGGTGAGATGAAAAATAATCCGGGAGACCAGGGATTGTTTCACATCGTTCACTTTACTTTGAGTCTATCGGAGTCCGACAGCGATGCAGCGCCTGAAGTGCGAATGTGGTGGCAATCAGTGGATCGTCTTCCATCATCCAGGGAAGCGGGTTTTCCCAGTGCCCGTCAGCATGCTGTGTTTCAATGAGTGTCTGCAGAATTTGATGACGTCGTGAATTCAGGAACTGATTGGGGACTTCCCTGTTCCGCATTTGCTGCCAGACCCGCGCTGTCGCTGCAGCTTCATAAAAATATAGGGCATCCAATTTCTGGTAAGAACCTTCTGTATTTAACGTAATCTCAGCGAGTCGCGAATGCGACAAGTGAGGCAGAGCCGCCAGCGCAGACTGAATCCTTTGATCATCCGAAGTCACATCACAGGCAAGCATCGCGGAGATTCCATCACAGGTGGCAGAGAGATAGGGAACGCCGTATTGCTGCCCTGCCTGATTCCGTTTCGAGCCCGCTTTATTCAAGGGATGATCGGGCATCAGGGTAAACACAAAACCTCCTGCCCCCGCAGCACCAGTGGGGATTTGAATATGCTGCAGATAGTCGAGTGCCGCGTTCCGGTTCTGCAGTGGTAATCTTCGCGCCCCGGACAGTGCTTCCAGTGCATGATAAGTGACAGAGACGTTCGCTGGACTGACTGCAGATCGCTGAGAGAAGAGTTCACTTCCCGGTTTCCACCCTCCAGCCACGGCACCTGCAGAAACTCGATCCGGTTGTATAATCGTCTGCTGTCGCAACAGTTCCTGGCTCAATGAATCCCGTAGTAACTGAGCGGCGGTTGTATCCGACTGAATCTGATTGAGCGTCATCAGCATCAGGCTGAGGGAATACAGGGGATAATTCGATTCTGCTTCGACCGATTTCCAGAGCGGCTTCTGGCTGAATTTTGAGTTGAGAAAAGCCAATCCAGGGCGGATCGTCAGTTCCTGATCCGCCGTAGCAGGTGTTACTTCCACCAGTGCCGACATTACCAGTGCACTGGTGGCGACTTTGCCCTCGAAACCGGCATAGGTCCTGGATTGCCAGCTGCCATGGCGCGCCTGCTGTTGTTCCAGCCAGCGTCTGCCTTTCAAAAGCGCAAGGTGTGCCTGCTGCGGCTGTGATGCGACTTTTCTGCTCTTAACCTGACTTTGAGAGGAGCGATCCTGCGCAAGCAACGCACCCGGAAAAACAAGCAGTATGCCGTGTAAATAGATCGAGTAGCGATGAATGTGAGGGAACATGCAGGTCACAGATCTGATGTGGAAAGACTGAAATTAGGGGATAACAAAGTGAGCAGCACGCCGGCAGTACAAAATGTGCGATCAGTAATACAGTGATGGCCTTTCCAGCTTCCGTCGTGGTTCTGAGTTCTCAATACACCGTCGCGCACCTGCGGATACCAGTATTTCCAGTTCTCTTCCTGTCCTTTCAGCATGCACTCCGTAATAAAATAAAAGGCCAGGTATTCTTCTCCCCCTGCAAAACGAAACAGGCGAGGCTCGGTTTTGACTGTTTCCAGAATGGTCTGTACACACTCCTGGAATTCAGGAGTGTTCCTGTATCCCAAAGAATACAGCACGCGTACTCCCGCAGCCTCTTTATAAAACTGCTGCATCCAGTTCCGTTTGTCGTCGGGCTGCTCCTTCAGATGTTTCATCAGAGCCTGCCCTACCAGCTGTTCCGAAGCTTCAATCCGTAAGCCCGCCGAGCTGGCCGAGCGCAGACATTCCCAGCCTAAGATCGTACCCAGCACGGGTGCCCAGCTCTCATTGCCCCAGGTGCCGTCTTTGCCCTGGGTCAGACAGATATAATTCACCAGTTTGTCCAGGGCAGCGCGAATCGCTTTCTCTTGTCCCGGAGCATCATAGTAAACCTGGCTCAGATAAAGCGTGGCCAGAAACAGATCGGCATTCAGACCGATTTTTCTCTGTACCAGGGTAATATTTTCTTTCGATCGATTTAGCCGGCGCGACTCGACCAGATCCAGAACACCATACAATACCAGTCGACTCTGCTTCTGATATTTTCCTCCACGAGGGGTACTGCCTTCGGAAAGCAGCACCAGTCCAGTGATCGCAGTACAACTCAGATCAGGCATATGGTACTGGTCGGGTCCCACCGTTCCATCCCTGTGGATTGCCGAGATCAGCCAGTCTATCCCCCGTTCGATCGCCTGCCTGGTTTTGGGATCGTTTCTGACTGGATTGCCCGCTTGCACTGTTGCAGTCACCGGACTTAAGTCGGAACAGGGAGCAGATATAAAAGTCAAGCTGTAAAACAGTGTGCAGGTACACAACAGAATCTTGATAAACAATGGAGATTTCATCCGGCGCAATCCCTTGAACAAAGCGAATGTCAGACAGTTCAATCAGGATTCACTGCATAAATCAGTCCATTCCGGGACAAAATTTATGAGGCTGAAATCAGGCTGAGAAAGCGTTTCTATTGCTGAAGTAAGATACAGGGAGCTTCACAAGGACGCCTTGAGTAGATCTCTTCGACACGACTGTCGTTATTTACGACAGCCCGTCTCGATTCAACCAGGGGCTGAAATCCAATCAGAGTCAAGCAACTCGGCACGATCCAGACATAATCAATGGTAACATGATCATGACCGGTTACGGATTTTCATCTGCAGAGATGGGTGACATCACTTTATAATTCAGCGTGGATTTAATGCACGGGAGGATTGCTGTCTTCTCAGCCTGGAATGCTGGCTACGGCACCCTGCGTTGCGCACTGCAAATACAACTGAGGCTGCGGTCGCAGTTCTCTACCGGTTTGATTTTATAACTTCAATATTCAGGAGGTTGATTCTATGGAGTGGCTTGTGGACGTCAAGGGGGATCTGAAGAAAAGGAGTTGGCGATACGGGTTGAAGCCGGGGCGGTATGAAGCGATGCCGAGGCCAACCTGTGGCGATGTCCCGCGAACTGCGTTGACCCGCAGGCATACAGAAGTCACTAATCAAATTTATGCAGGTGAAAATGTGGAAAAAAGCAGCTCAAATCGAGTGAACTCACCGAATCAGTGGGACGTGTTTCGGTGCTCGGAATACTGGGCACGCGCGCGACCCAAAACAGCGCTTATCTCCAGCGGCGCGCCGGAGTCAAGTGCAGTCTGGCCAGTGGTGGTGGTTCGTTTTCTGGTCTCTTTGATTTAACATATGCACTTTGAGGACGCTGGCTATAATGAAACTCTCAATGCAGGTCGGATCTATTATCCTGAATTGTGCGAATCCCCTGACGGTTTCCTGTTGTCTGCGACAACCCCGAATTGCATTCGGGGTTACCCGGTTTCGATATAATGAGATTTCCAATGCAGATTCTGTTTGTCCGGCGTGATCCCGTGATCTTACTTT
>TARA_R100001132_G_scaffold10300_3_pt1 | contig 22539 bp, 15 predicted proteins | sample TARA_R100001132 | Tara Oceans TARA_R100001132 (sample SAMEA2621247) | marine metagenome | biome: marine biome (ENVO:00000447); feature: mesopelagic zone (ENVO:00000213); material: "saline water (ENVO:00002010), including plankton (ENVO:xxxxxxxx)" | depth 800 m | reverse complement strand
GGGGGGAGACAAGAATGAGCAGAACAGTGTATCGGCTCAGCAAAGAAGACTGGGCTGTCTGGGATTTCGTCGAAAGGTATGCAAAGAGACTGGAAACCCCTGGCCTAGAACTTCATGTCATGGATGGGAGACTCATTCGTATGCAGCGGAAAGTTCGTCAATGGCTTGAAGCTGTCTCCACCAGAAATGCCAGGCGAAGAAGAGAAAATATTCTTGACCAGTTCATTGTTGATCTTTGTAGACACTGTCCCAAACCAGAAAAGAATGAGAGATTACCACGACCAGTAATTAGAAAGAGGCCAACCAAGAATGAAAGTGATTCAGAGCCACATAGGCGTCTGACAGAGGAGGAACGAGAATCTCGAATAAAGCAGAGACCCTTGAAGAAGGATGTAGAGGAATAATCACATAACTGGTTACACAGCCATTCATAGCTTCCAAGGAAGTCGTCGAGTGCAGAAGTATTTTGAAGATCGCTTGCCAAAGTAATTACCTCTAATCTGCTTTCAAATCCTGAGCTTTTCGAGTGGGCAGGCAAAGCACGACATTTGGCCACAATAGACCATGAAACCCAAGCCAGCCCTCAAACGAAGACTCCAAGTCTTCTTTATTACCAGCATCTACAGATCCCAGAACTTTAGCTACTCTTGAGGCAATATCTTGGAATCCAGTTAGATCGATCACATACAGTTCAGCGGGGGGACTTGCAAGATTCGAAACTTCGAGTTCGTAACCAATAATGGCGTGACGACGGGGCCTACTACTAAATTTATCTTTTACCCATTGAGCGTGTATGTGGGACTGACCGATTTCTGTCTTAGAATAAGTCGAAGATCGCTTCTTACCTGTTTTCAAATCGAATCCCCATACCTGAACTTCCCCGACCTTCCCAACCCATAAGTTGTCAGGTCCCCCTTCTTTGTCATGGCAGGTTGATTCAAGCCCGAGCAACTTACCCAGGAGTTCCATTGCTTTTTCCGCTTTGTCTGTCTCGTCACCGTACACCAAATCTTGTTGCACTGTATTAATCCATGAAGCCATCTTTACCTTTTGTGAACGATACATTGCTGCAAGTACCTGTGCTTGAAAGCCAACAGTCGCAACCTTCGGTGGCTTGAACATTCTGTCCCGGTGTTCAGATGGCCGAATCAAATCAGATCGGTTAGCAGCAGCATCAGCAAATGCCTGTAATGCCGTTTGTTGATCTCCACAACATAGATGAGCGAGCCCTTCAAATTGCTTGTACCATGCTCCGAGTTTCTTGTCTTTGATATTACCTCGGTCAGACAACTCCGAATATACGTCAATCGCTGATGAAAAATCGCCATCCCATATTGCTCTGTACGCCTTTCTTTCATCCAAAAGCATTTGGGGATACCAATCATCAGTTGCAACCGCAGGCATGGTCTTCATAGAATCAATATACTGCTTGTATGCATTGTCCCAGTCTTCATCACCCGTTAGTACGCCGTGGAGTAACTCATCCTCGGTCACCTCACCTTTCTCAATCTCCTTTTTGAGTTCGATACCAAAGCTGATCTGTTGTTGAACCAGGATCGGGAGATATGACCGATTTTTAGGATTCAGGATCCAATCCTTCAGGTCACAGCCAACGAGAATTACCGCACCATGATCGGTATTACTGCGAAAAATGCGCCCAATTGCTTGAACTATTCGAGTCGCTGTGTGCCCAACTCTGATTGCATCAACATTCGTTCCTTCATCAATGAAGCGTTCAAAGAGACTCTCGCCTCTCGGCAAACGATCAAGGATTAAGATTCGGCAAGCATCACCAGGTAAATCAATGCCATCGTATCTCGCTACCAGTCCTAACAGACGTGATTCATCAGAGTTTGCAAACTCTTCAATGGCGTCGTCTCCTTCGTTTTTATCGAAGATTTCGGAAGGCCACTGCTTAGCTTTGCTAGTTGACGGAGAGATTACACAAGCTTTCTCATCTTCGATCAACGAAAGTGTTGCATCTCGTTGATCCTCGTCGCTCTCACCAGAAGCGAATAGAAAAAGTCGCTGAGCATCCCCTGATTTTCCTCCAGGCGTTACAACTTCTGGATTTAAAAGACCAAAGGTGCGTGCGAATGATGCTTGAGACGGCAGTGTTGCAGTCAGGTAAACACGTCTTACATCGCTTTGAAAATAAGGAAGTGTATGTAATGGTATGACCGATGGAGAAATTTCGATTCCACGAGCGCTGATGATGACACAGCAGTGTTGTAGATGATCCGAAAGGTGACTCCACACATACTTGAGATTTTTATCATTCGGTACATCTACTTCAACAAGAATATTTCGTAATTCCTGGGCATGTTTCCAGACTGCATACATTGGAACAAAAAGTAATGATGTTTGGGATCCTTCTGATATGTCCTCCAATCTCGACATACCATATGTGTTTGAAAAATGGGGTTTGAAGAGATTTACAATTTTATCAAAGGCTACTGAATCTGGGGTAATGGTCAGTGTGAAACGATCTCGAATGCTTGCTTCTGCAACATGCGCATCATCAAAGATAAACGCACCAATGTCTTTGTCCTTAAATGTAGAATATCCATTGAAAACCGCTGCATAGTTGGTAATGCAGAAAGTTTCGGCGGCCAGAAACTCATCTTGTCTATGCCACGCAAAGTTGTATCGTGAAGCTGGCTTGATAGCCAACTCATGTGCTCTTTTTATCGTTTGCTCGACAAGCTGATTGTTCGCAACAACGTAAACGACTCTTCGATTCAGTTCGTGAAGTAACGACTGAGCGATCAATAGTCCGACTAACGTTTTACCACCCCCTGTGTTCATCTCGATAACTACATCATCGATCGTTCTTTTCTTGTACCAATTACGTAGCGCTTCGGCCTGTGGATCCCAAATGTTTTTAATTGAGCCTCGTAGTGTGATATTGTCAAAGATTTTACGGGGATGCACTTCCCTCTCGCCGCCGGAACTAGATAGTTTTAAATTTTTGAGGCTCATCCTAATCCTTTCAAGTTACGTGCGTTTACTTTTCTGTTTGGTAGATGGAAGATGGGTCTTTTGGGGACGGTTAATTGTTCGTTTGCCTTTTCCAGTCGGCACGTACCCCTCAGCCCTCATCTATTTTAACTGGGAGAGAAATCGGGGCGTTTGAATTTTCGTTTTTCATCATGCCAAGCATAGAACTCGTCAATGATTGTCTTGTTGGTTGCATCTCTGGAACGCAGAACAAAACGACTTCTGTAGGCGTTTGCGTTGCAGTAATGTTGTCTGCGCAGTACAAATAATGTACTATTTTGGGGAATGATGAGCAACCAGCACAAGGGGCCAGGAACAGAAATGCAATGACTTTTGGCGAACGAATCCGTGAACTTCGAAAGGCGAAGGGGCTGACTCTGCGGGAACTCGCCCCAAAGGTCGAAGTTGGGTTCTCATATCTCTCTCGTATAGAAAATGGGAAGCTCAACTACGGGGATTACCCAAGTGAGTCGCTGATTCACCGTCTTGCCCAAGTTCTGGATGCCAGCGAAGACGAACTGCTCATTCTCGCTGAGAAGATCCCAGAGCGAATCAAACAGCGGGTCTTTGAGCATCCAAATGAGTTTCGGGTACTCGCCGAGTTGTCTGATCAACAGCTTCAACAACTTGTCGCAAATATTCACAATCCGAAACAGAAACGATCAGAATGAAAATGGTTCTCTTCCCAGCGGAAACTAGGATTCCCGCTCGCAATTGAATTTAACTTCGTGTCAGCGTCTCTGAACGGGCATATATAAGCATAGCAAATATTGATATAGCAAATCACACAATTTTATTCGATTGCCAAGCGGCGATTGTTGAAATGTACTCGTCCGCAGCAATAGGATTGAATTTGAATCGATGTTGTATCACTGCAACAAGTGTTCTAATCGTTGGAAGAATTCGTCGGCCCTCAACCAGACAATTCAATATTTGAGATATGATTGTATCCCGCCGAATAGACATGATGGGCTGGTTCGATAATTCGAGAAAAAAATTGACGGCAACGGCTATTGCCGAATCAGTTTTACTTTCATACCCATTGAGTCGCTGGGACACTGCTATAAATGGTTCATTTGGTAACCATTCAGCTTTTTGTGCCGAGTATGTGAGAACACCAGAGTCAATTGTGATGTGCCGATACCCAAGTTCGATCAATGACACAACAACAGAATCATATTCTGAGCGCTCTAAACCCTGGTTTTGGAAAGAATGCAGAAGAAGAATCTGCGTCCATACACCTTCAATGCCAAGCTCCGTTTTTGCAATTACCCGAAGAAGAAAATCGTCTGACAAGAGCACATGCCCTGGCGACTTAGAGATAAGTACGGTATCGATATTTTCTTCGCCTAGAAGCTTGCCTCGCTCTTTGACATACGCTCTCTCAGTTTGAAGTGATTCTGTAACCGGAAGGATGTCACATTCAGCTCTTATCCATTTGATAAGCGATTCTAATTTCTCAATCGAGTTTTTAATGGATTCCTCTGTCACTTCCTGGCGAATGATATGCTCATTTTCCTTGGCAATGGTTTCATAGCCATGTGGATTGATAAGTTCACGTTTGTGAAGAATGTCACTCAATACGTCAATCGTTGATTGGGCCACTCCAATTCTTCCGTATAACTTGACGATCTGATCTACAGCCCCAATGGAATGAAGGGTCAAAAGTGATACGACATCCACAACAAGTTTTGGCCTATTTTCAAGCAGTGCAAGGGCCTGCTGACGTTCATCCTCACCACCATGAGAACATCGAAGTGATAGATCCTTGTGAGTCGTCAACCGGGTCCACAAATCAACAATGTTATCACCGATAAGATGCGAAAGATGTCCGATAGTCATCCGACCCGATAAATACACATCAAGTGCAGCTTGAGTTACATAGGAAGATTTATTGACTTCCTCCATTATGGATTCGGCTGCCATGCGTGCACCTTCTTCCCCTTTTGGAAATTTAAATGCCACGAATCCTTCAATCTCTGGAAAATTTACTTCTAGAATCGCAGCACTTTCTTGGCAGGCATGGAGAAACTTGCTCTTGATCTCGACAATCCTACCCTTCGTTACTTCAGGTGCTCCTGATTTAAGAGGAACCTCATCCCCCACTTTCTTATTGATCAGTCGCTTTGCAAGATCATGGTTTATCTGAAGCTCATTCCTTGAAATATCTGCATCTTCACGATCGTCAATGATGTACCATGCCCGGTCTCCAGTAATATCTTCTACGCAAACCGCTACACCATTTGAAACAATGTCTGCTCCTAGCCAGCGTTTTTCAGTGTGTCCTCCAAGAAAAATCGACTGAATATAACGCAAGTGAACGTTACCGTTATTGGGATGAGAGCGTCGAATCTCGTAGAGTAACTCTGTGGATTCACGATGTCTTCCTCGAGCAGCTTGTAAATTGGCAATTTGAATTGCACAGGCTGTTGGAATCGCACTTAACGATGGTGGTTTCGCAAGAAACTCATCTACTTTATTATCCTGACCACGCCGGAGATTTATAACTGCAAGCCGGACACACATAACATCGTCATCAGGAAAATGTTTCAAATAATTCAAACATATTTCTTCTGCTTTAGGGAGATCGCCAATCTCCTCATAGATAGCTGTTTCCATCTCGCTGGCGTATTGCAGTGGACCATTAGCCTCTCGGAGTGATTGGCAGATCTCCAAGGCTCGATCCAGCTTGTCTCCTTCATAGCAGGAGTAGAGCAAGCGGCGAGTATTGGGTGTGTCAGCGGTAGGGTCGGAGACTTTTTCATAGATAGTCGCCGCTTGAGTGTACATTTCAAATTCATAATAAGCATCGGCCAGAATCCACAATTGCGTGGTCGGTGTGGAATCTGAAACGCATCGCTGTGCTTCCGAAAGAACCGCAAGAGATTCTTCAGAAAGTCGTTGCCCTCGACGAATACGAGCCGCCTCTACCAGATCGACAATATCGTTTGGGTTCACTTCAACGACCTCGTCAGACAGCTTTCGTGCCTCTACATATCTCTGTTCTACAATATAATTGTGAACCAGGATTTGGTTTGCTTTATGTCGGAGTTCTAAAGATGGCGAAGTTTTGAGAAACGTTTTTAGCTCATCGGTAATGGCGTCCACACCATCTCGTTCAGCAACCAATTCGGCTCGGTATAATGGCGCAAAGGGAAGATTTTCGGGGCGCTTCAATAAGCCCATCAACTCGATTGCTCGATCCTTGTCTCCTATTGCTTCAGCAACGAGCGCACGTTGAAAAACTGCGATTGGCAATCCTGGTTCGATGGAAAGCGCTTCGTCAAGATCGTTTTCTGCTCCTTTATAATCGCCCAAAATTCGTCTTGCCAATGCTCTGTTGACAAGATAGCTAATTCTAGTTCTCCTAACTTCAGGCTCCTTGAAGCAATCAAGAGAGTCGTCCAAAAGGGATTTTGCTTCTTCAAGTAATGCCCGTTCTTCGGCAGAGGGGTGTCCAATTCTAATTCCAGAACCTTCAACCTGTGTCAAACTCCCAAGAATAACATTCGCCAAGGCCGCTTTCGAATCGGGAGATGGATTCTCTCCATACTCGACCGATTTGCGAAACCACTTGATCGCCTCATCAAGAGATTCTCTTTCCTGGGCAGATACTCCCAATGCGAAGGCGACTTCATGGTGATCAAGAAGATCTTCAGGGAGTGATTCGATGATTTCAAGCAATGACTTATCAGTCGAAGAGTGAATGTATGCGATTTGGGCACGAATACTTGCTGGATGGCTTTTAAGAACAAACTCCGCAGTATTTTGAGCATTCTCGTCTTGCCCAGTGAGCAAGTAGGCAATGGCACAGTTGCAAAGTATCTTTTCGTTTTGCTCATCGTGTTGCCGTGCCTCAAAAAATGAATTAGCCGCTTCACGCTCTAATCCGAGACGTAACTGTGCAGCTCCCATGCAGTTGATGAATTGGGCCTTCAGACTTTCTGTTGCGTGAGACCAAAGAGTCGTTCTTTGGCTCTCCAGATATCTAAGTGCTTCTGCCGGTTTGTGATCTTCGATCAACTGACGAGCATAATTCAGTGTAGCTTCATTCTGTGGTGCCAGTAGTCCAGATATATCACAAATAATTAGAGGATGCATTCCGCCTGATTCGGAAAAGGTTTTATCAAAATGACTGAGGATAGTCTTGACATTCTTTGCACCTTCCTCCAACTGCAATTGATTTGACTTCTCAATTCTGTCAAAGCCCTCTTTCAGGAGCTTCGTATGAGAAAAGTCGGGATAATGCTTTGCGATGACATTCGGATACTTGCCAATAGTTTCAACAATGTCCTCCCAAGACCATATCGATACGACATACTTTCGCTTTCGGTGACGGTTTGTGATTTTTCGGGCAAGCTCTTGGAGTTTCGCATCTCTTGGAGCCGTGGTTGCGAGAATAAACTCCGTTATTTGTGGATTGAACCGTTTTGCTTTTTTGTATTCTTCTTTAACTTCTTCCTCTGTCACCTGACTCTCAGTATAGTTGTCCTTTCCCTTACATTGTACTCCAGCCCACTCGTCCCCTTGATTCGGCCTGCCGAACACATCAACTCCTTTCTGACGCTGCCCCTGTCGCCCATTCTTCTGTGTGTTTGGGTCATTCCATATCTCTCCCCACAGGTCGCAACATAGAGATTCGAAGTCTTGCCAGTTCTTTGGCGGTGGAATCTGTAGGCTGGAAAATGTTGGCAATTGATTATCCTCTGTCGTTTTGTAACGTAACCGTACACCAGAACCGTTGTAGGCGCAAGGTTTAGAATCTCGGGTTTCATCACGTTTCCCACACAGGAGTTTGTAACGCCGTTCTTAGTCCTGCCCCTATCGAAGAACACCACGGATTATTTTCATCCCATGTTGTAGGAAGACAGCGTTCATGCGATCTGTAATTTCCTGCCTCTTTGCATTGAACAGATCGTAAGTGGCTTCGCATTCGAAGTTGGCGCTGTTGTTGTGGATGTCGATTTCTGGCGGTGCTCCACCTTTTGAAATGGTTCGCTTACGGAATTCTGCAAGAAGGTCTCTTAGCAGATGGTAAACATTCTCCAGCGCATCGCCCGTTGGAGAATCATCAAAGTCATGTCGTGACTTTGTGACAGTCTGGCTGTCCAGGACGCCGCTATTTAATACGCTCACAGCTTCTTCGCACTGGAGTTGGAAACGCTCGTAGTTTCGTTCGTCCCTCCAGTTGTCCTGCATGAAGGGGCTATCGAAGTGCCTGCGATACACTTCTAACGCTTGTTGATCTGTGTGCGGAATTGCAGACTCAATACCTGAGCCAACGGTAAGTTCTTGCGAGATGATTTGTACAAGCGCATTCAACTTTGGTGTCGTGAGAGAATCTGCATGTTTCACCAAGTCTTTTATATCCAAAATGTCTTTTTGTGGATCAAAAGTCAGTTTCGGATTCCACTTTAGCGTGGTGTATCGCTTTTGCTTTTTACCAAACACAATGAAGCGAATATGGTCATAATCCTTTATGCTGATCTTCGGTTGATTCCCGTTCTTAGTTTTGTAGTTTGGATCACATCTGTCGAGAGTAGATTGAATCTTCGTTCGATTTCCGTTCGACGTGACTTGGAATGCCATACGTTTGGCAGCGTCGCCCAAATCTAGTGCGGGATAGTTCTGGGTAACCTTGTTTAGGTCGATCAGTGAAAGGTCGTATGCCTCGTTGAGAAATCGACAGAAAAAGTGTTCTGAAATGGTGTGGATGTTAAAAAGATGCAGAAGAGATTCAAGCTCGCATACCGTCTTGATCCAAGTCAAGGAGTTACAAATTGTTCTAAGCAGCTTTTCACGTTTGTATAGCATTGAATCGGCTTTCCAAGGTTAGTGATTCACTTTGTCACTCCAAAAACTCTTGTGTCGAGACTGTCCTCTCACAAATCCATACCTGCACCATTCGTACGCAGCCATTCTTTTCGGGTAGCATAGTCGGGCATCACTTTGTCTACCTCATTCCAGAACGTTTGGGTGTGGTTCGGTTGAATCAGGTGTGCCAGTTCGTGGACGACAATGTAATCTAACACTGATGGCGGTGCCATCATGCACTTCCAGTGGAAGTTGATGTTGCCATCGGACGTGCATGAGGCCCAGCGATTCTTCAATTCCATGATCTTCACGACATTCGCTTTCACGCCCATGCGATCCTGGTAATAGGCAACTCGTTGGGGAATCCGATTCTTTCCCTTCTCCCTGAAGAACTCCTTGAAGGCGGCATCCGCATTCGGAGCGGAGCCGTTGTTCGATAGCAAGCAGAAGTATCCATCCTTGAGCAGCAACGGAGATTCTTGTTCATCGACAAGCTTCAGCCGATAGGAACGCCCGAGGTACATGAACCCTTCGCCGTTGACGTAATCTCTTTGGACACGGGTCGCATTCAGATCTTCCCACTCTGCAAGATTCCGATAAATCCACTTCCGCTTGCCTTCGAGAAGTTCTTCCACCTGTGAATTCGAGAGTTCTTCGGGAACGAGCACGGACACCTTCCCGTCCCGCTCGATGTAAATACTGGCGGTCTTACGCTGGCTACGCTGCAACGTGTACTTGATGTCCTTGAACTGCGCCATCACTCGATGATGTCCTTGTGCCGTTTCTTAGCGAGTTGGGTGATCTCAGTGACGAGCTTGTCGCTGTGTTTGATGATCTCGTCAACTCCAGTTGCCAGCAGAAGGTCGGATAACTCTCCTCGCAGGCTGCTGACCTCAGGGGGATTGTTCCAAAAGTTGACGATGTCGATGGTCTTCTCAAGCTGTTCCAGGATGTCAGCGACAAGATGCTTCACATGATCGATATGCTCATATGGGACTTCATCCTGAAATGCCACTGTCCCGATCATGTCGTAGAAGGGGGCGGCCTTGCGACTCACCCCTTCGATCTCTTCCTTTCGGCCTGTCTTGGCTTCGTCTCTCAAATCAAACAGGCCTTTTGCAAGATCGTCCCAATTATCTTTGTGCTGTTGGATCAGTTCTTCCAGCTTCTCGCTGAGTTTCTGATAGAAAGCCGGGTCTTCATCAAACTTGACTTTGCAGTGCTTTCGTATGGCGTGTTCCATTTCGCTGGCGACTGCTTTTGAAGATTTGTTTTTATCCAGTTCCTGGATGAATCTAGGAGACAACAACTCGACGGGAGGAATCTTCGGGTTGATCCCCAAGCTGATCAGGTGCTCGTCGATCAGCTTGCGAACTTTTTCTCCCGCACCAGAGATGTTGAGCGTGTCATCTTTGTAGCGTTCTTTGACCTTGACCAGTATATAACCGAATCGCTTCACAGGAACTTTGAACGGGTTGGCGGCGGCGTTGGGAAGGATGATGTCCATACTTTGCATGAACTTCTTCAAGTAAACCTCGAAGTTGGCTCGAAGTTTGATGTCCTCCATCTTTTCGATAGCTGATTCCAACACCTCAAACTCGGCAGTTGCCTCATGAATTCGCTGTTCTACAAAGTCTTCAATCCTCAAAACGTCCGCATCCTTGAAGAGGTTGATCAATCGGCGGTAGCGAGATTCCAAAACCGGAAGTTCGACGCTGATGTCCTGGAGTGATTCCTCGATATCCTTCTGATCGGAGGCTGCATAGATCGACAATGCTTCCTTCAAGTGATTCGAGAGGCCGATGTAGTCGATAATGTAGCCACGGCTCTTCCCTTTGGCGACTCGATTCACACGGGCGATCGTTTGCAGGAGGTTGTGTGACTTGACCTTCTTATCGATGTACATCACCTGTTCGATTGGGGCATCAAAGCCAGTCAGCAACATGTCGCACACAACCAGGAAAGCCACGCCCGTATTCGCTTTCTCAGCATCATCGAAGTTGAAGGCTCGTTTGAAATTCTCGACCGCATCAACTTCTTTGGCATGCTTTCTCGCTGCTGTGATAATTGCGGATTCGTTGGTTCCTTCTGACGAAATCACCACGACTGACTTGAGGAATGCGATCTGCTTGCAGAGATCATCATCTCGGTGAAGCTGACGTTCATCGTCATAGAGCTTTGTAGGATCGCCGGTCCAGATTGGCTTGTCGTGTTCGACGGAAAGCCTTGCGGCAAGAGCCTCATCGATGAACTTCTTGTACTTTACGGCCGCCATCTTGGAAGAGCAGACGACTTGTGCCTTGAAGCCATTGGGCAGGATGTTGTCGATGTAGTGATTGACCAGGTCTTCGGCGATTTCCTGGATACGTTTATCGGCCTCAAGAATGTCGCCACTGGTCCCCCATTTCTTTTTGAGTTCCAGAACTTCCTCGGCGGTTCGTTCCTTCATCAAGTCATCGAATTGGCGGCCTTCTTTTTCGGCCATCTTCCGTAGCTTGGCAATGTTCTCGGCCTTCCGCATTTGTGACTCAACATGTTGCTGAGCAGCATCATCGACTTTGGTGTCGAACTCATGCTTGTGGTCAATTGCCGAATCGGCCGTTTTGCCTTCGTAGAGAATCTGGACGGTCGCCCCATCCTCGACCGCATCCTGCAACTTGTATTTGTCGATGTACTGTCCGAAGCGTTTCTTCGTTTTCTGAGCGACAACCTCATCATCCTTGACTGCAATCAAGGGCGTACCGGTGAACGCCAAGCGAGTGGCATTGGGGAATGCCTCGAACAGGTTGTCACCCAGATCGCCGGATTGAGAGCGATGAGCTTCGTCGATCATCAGCAGAATTCGCTCTGACGAATTCACCACGCCGAAGTTTTCGAACTTCGGGATGTCCAAGGCGCTTTCCAGATACTCTGGAGCATCGGAGTTCTGGACTTCCTGGAACTTGTGAACCATGACCATGTTCAAGTTGGACAGGTCCGTGGAGAGCTTCTCCCGCAACTCAGCGGTGCTGTTGATGAAAGTGACTTTCTCGCCAGTCAGCGAGGCCGTCGTTCCCAGTTGCTCCTCTAGGTCGGTGCGGTCATTGAGCAGACAGACTTTGAAGTCTTTCAGGTCGTCGCACATGCGCAGCTTGCGGATCAGGAAGACCATCGTGAGGCTCTTTCCCGATCCTTGCGTATGCCAGATGACGCCAGAGCGATCGGCAGGTGTCTTCTTAGTCCGTAGCTGGTCAATGATCTTCAGCATGGCCCGATACTGCTGATAGCGGCAGACCACCTTGGCTCGAACCTTTCCGACATCCATAAAGATTGTGCAATTACGGACGATGTCGAGTAAAGTCTCTTTGGGGAGCATTCCCTGGATCAATGTCTCTTGATCACGGACTTTTCCAAGGGGTGGATCGAAAGTACGATACTTCTCGGGAAAGATGTCACGCCAAGGATAGAAGTATTCTTCATCGGTGGATGTGACTGTGCCGAACTCGCATCTGTCACCGCTGGTGCGGATGACGAACTGGTTCGAATAGAAGAGCCGTGGTTCACCTTCACGCAATCCGGCTGCATGTGTTTCTCTCCGTTGAGCGGTGTATCGCATCAACTGGCGAAAAGCCTCGTACATCGGGTTGGCTTCAACTTGATTGACGTCTTTCGCCTCAACAACAACGAGTGGGATGCCATTCACGAAGAGGACGATGTCGGGAACGATGAAGCTCTTCACGCAGCCCGGTGTGTCCAGCCGGAACTGGTTCATCGCTAGGAAATGATTTCGATCGGCGTCGTGGAAGTCGATCAACTTGACGTTGGGATACTCTTCGCCAGTTAGTTCGTTGACATCAACCTGGCTGCGATGGAGTAAAGCCTGCACCTTCTCGTTTATCTCCCGCAGGCTTGTTCCCGACTGATGGGCCAGTTCAGCGTAGAGTTCTTCAAGCTGCTTGTCAGTGAGCCATTCTTTGCCATTTTCGGTCAAGTTGATGGCCCGAACGCTTTTGAAGAAGATGTCCTTCAGCAGCACTTCACGGAAGCTGGCCCGCAAACTCGTCGTCGGGTCCGTGGGAATGCCGACACCCTGGTCGATCACGTCCCAGTCGAGGTCAGTCAACTGGTCGAGGAACGGCTTCTCTACGTAGGTGTATTCGGACATGGTTATTCCTCAATCAGCGAGGTCTTCCAGACCTCCTTGGCGAGTTCCGCTAACATCTCCTGGCGATCATCGATCTCGGCAGCCGTCCATTGGTCGTAAGACCTCAGCTTCTCGTTGATGCGAGTGATGCTGGAGTTCTTTCCAACTTCGGTCTTCTCGACAATGCTGGATGTCAGGTAGTGCTTGCATTTCTTGTACTCAGCCTGCTTGTCTTCAAAGAAGCCGTTGCTGGCCACGATGTTGATTGGCTTCTCCAGCAACGTGAAATTCCCAAGCCGGTTTTTGTACTCGTCGTAGTCCGTTTCGGGATTGCTCTGGAGGAAACTCTGCCGCAATTCCGGTTGAGGTGTGTTCGGAAGGATGTGTTCCATTTCCAGGACCGTGTATAGGTCCAACGAACCTGGCACAGTCACTCCCTTGTAAGCCATGTCAACATGCTGGGTCAGTTTCGCCAAGAAGTAGCGAGTCCGGTACTGCTGCATCGAACGTAGGGTGTACCGCTTCAGTGCATCTGCCAGTTCGCCGGTCTTCGCCTGCATGCTGGCTCGGAACTGGTTTTCGATGAACTCGTTGAGTTTCTTCTTTTGCTCGGATTCGTCTTCCAATTTAGCGATCTCTCGCAACTCATCTGCCCAAATTGAGAAGTTGCGTTCCAGCACCCTGGTCGGCGTCTTTGTGAAAATGTAGAAGAACAGGAAACTCTCCAACTGTTCCACGAAATGGTCGAATAGCGGCTTCGGGATGTTGGCAATTGCCAGCAGCAAGACGTAGTGCAAGCTGAATGCACCACCACACATTTTCTTCATGTTCGCCATCGGAACATTGGTTTTGCCGTCATTGCCTTGCCCAGCCGCAAACGCCAGGTAGCTTTCCACATTGCGAATGATCTTCCGCACAAACTCGAAGGGTTTGTCTTTGTAGCCACACAGGTCTGCGTTTTCTTTTTGGATAAACCAGTCGTATATCTCGTCTTCCCGAATAATCTGATCCTTGTTGCGGATCTTGTAATTCGCCATGAGGAAATATCGCAGGAACCGGAGCGGCTTCTCCTTGTCTTTCTCCAGAGGTGCTGTGATCTTCTTCCACTCATTTTTCAGCTTCGTAAATTCCTTCTGATCGACCTGTGTGAAGAGCAGGTTTTTGAGCAGATCCATTGGGTTCAACCCGACGCCCCGCTCGTTGATTGTCTCAAAGATTTTCAAGGCGCTACTGACATCGGTCGAAATCTGAATGAAGACTACGTGGTTGGCGAGATACCACCACAGTTCCTTCAGGCTCGCCTCATCCTCGTAGTTGTCCAACAAATACCGGTAGACCGTCCCATAAGCATTCAGCAGATTATCCAACGAACCAAAGCGTGGAATGGCGGACTGCTGGACAGCCACGGCAACCTTTTCTGGTGTGTCATTCGTTTTTACGAGGCAGACCATCAACTCGTCGGCGTTCTCATAGCGAGGTTCCAGCTTCAAACTCGTCTCGATGCCTGACTTGGTCGTGAAACTGGTGGAGAGCAATCCATTGACGAGTTCGTAGTGTTCTGGGCTGTCTTTGAAACGATGACGCAGCGCACACAGCAGAAGGAAGAAGGTCGTCAGACGCTGCTGCCCGTCAATGACATCGTACTGGTTCTTCCGAGCACCGGGAGATACCAGAATCATGCCAATGAAGTATTCCTTATCGGTGCCTGATTCGATTTGATCATCTATGTCGTCGAGCAGTTGCTGAACTTCCTTGTCCGTCCAGACATATTCTCGTTGGTAATCCGGCACGACGTAGAAGCATTCTTTGAAAGCTTCCTCGATGCTGTACTTGTGATTTTCAATTCGTGCCATTATCTGGTCCCTGTTGATTCTTCTGTTTCTGCCACGGAAGAGATTTCATCTTGAAGTTGTTTTAATGTGGTGCCGTCCTCAAGTTTCCACTCATCCCGTCCGTTGGTTGTACGCCCGGTTACAACGCAACCTGCTGTGGATGGTGATTTGAAGACGTGGTCCTGTATGAATTGATCATCCACAATCACCCCCTGTTCTTTCAGGTCTCTCCGCATCGACACTGCGTACTGATGTTGGGATGGTACATCTGTCGGAGCGATCTGTGACCCTTTCACCACCACAAAGCCCTTGGGATCTTCGTAGCCCCTGGCTTCACTGCCACGGCCTTTGATGTACAGTAGATTCTGAGGTGGAATTGATGTCTCTGTCTTCTCAAAGATACTGAGACCCAGCAACGGAAATATGCTAAGCATGTCGAGCAGAAAACTCTCCACATCTGCCGTCTCTGCTTCTGAGAGCGTCGGCGGAAAAGAAGGCTGGTCGCTATAGAGTTTGCATTGTTTGGCCGCTTTAGCCAGTTCTAAAAGGCGTGCTTCAAGATGCTTGACATGAGCTTTGTTGAGGCTGCTGTCCTTGGTGACAAAGAAAATGGCCCAATCCCAAAAGTCCTTTTGACTGTAATGGGAGCCAAGCCGTTTCTTCACTACGTCACTCTCTCCAACGTAAATGGTCGGCATTGAACTGTCGTCTGAAGTTCCAATGAGCACATAGACGCCCGTGCGTTCAAACTCGGGCCGACTGACAACCTGTTTGAAAATACTCCTGTTGAAAACAACACCGATTCCAGTCCAATTCGATTTTTCGACCAGGCGCAGACCGTCTGGGTCGCCATCGGGGATGAAGATGCGGATTGAGAAGGGCCGTTGATGGTTATCAGGCATGGGTGATCTCCTGTTCCTCTGGCCCAGCCAAGATTGATATGGGAGCCCAGCAGAACTGAGAACTTACTTCAGGCCATTCTTTTTCAGCGCATCGAGGCAGCTTTGGGTTGGAGTTATCAAATGGATTTCGTTCATCCTTTGTGATAGCAGCGAAGTAGACTCGATCATCACACTTTGCCAACAGGTCAGTGAAGTTCTTGACTCCATCAACGATTTTCAGTCGTCGCCAGGAACCGGGCCAGTCTTCATCAATCTCATCGTCTTTATAGAATGGATCGCCGCCAACATCCTTATAAAAGTTTCTGAAGACAGGAGTCTCTTGAAGGTATTTCACATTGTTGTGGGTTGTGAATGATCGATTTATATAAAGTAGAGCAAAACGCCACTTCAATTCGAGTTGACCCTGAAGTGTTGAGTTGTATGACTTACCTCGGCAACTCTTTTCGTAAGTTTCGTTGAGCTTGACCTCCAAGAACAACATCGTGGGATCAGGGCACTCAACGTAGATGGCTCCATCGGGACAGCCGAAGCCTTGTTTACCGAGGTCCAGTTCGCTGAAGATGATCGCCTTGGGGAAGCCGGTAAGATTTGCAAATGGACTTTCACATCCTGCTGGGAAGTGGAATCGTTTGAGGAACTCTGGAATGCAGGCCGGGAGGTGAGTGAACATGAACCAGGACATCAAGCCTCGTTCGCTGTAACAGCCGAACTGGCAGTTGCTGGAAGCTGGTTTGATGAACATCTCAGCCATTATCCGCCTCCTCGTCATCCAGCTTCACTGTCACTACACCGGTGAGCAGGTCTTGCATCAGCCCCGTTTTTTGAAGCCTTAGTTTCGAAGCATGTTGTCCACACTGCCTAATAATCGCATCAAGATTTGCAATACAATGGACAATCGCCGCTTGCTCTTCCACTTCGGGGAATGCAATCTGCAATCCGGCCATCACAGCATTGTTCAGGCTTGGCATCGTTGAGCCTACGGCTCTTGCCTCAACTTGTTTCTGAACAAACTCATGCGAATAGATGGTTGCAAGCCACTGTGAATTCAAACCGTCTGATGGGGCCCTCAACAAGAAGCAACCTGTGCCGCAGATGGCACCAGCTTCGGTGTTCGTGATTGCAGCAGCTCTTGATAAGTCTCCTCGACGGGAAAAGACAATGTCGTTTGCTTGAACTCGATGGCGGGCCATCGTAGCAGCCTTTTCTTCTGTCACCCTTGCGATCGAAGCAAAGCCAACTACTCCTTCATTTATGTCCTGCGGCATAATCACGGCTACGCCATCTGACACATATTCATATGCGTGCAACTGACTTCCGAAAGGTCCAGTCTGAAGATAGCCACCGATCGCATCAAGAAAACGACCAAGTCGTGAAACTTCCCACTCTTTCGGAATCCAGCCGAGTTCGGATTCCTTGTACAACTCGGGGGCGTCTTCGTAGTTGGAGCGAAGATGGCCGTCTTCGTCCACGCCACGGGTGAAGAGGTCGTGCATCAGGCCCTGCTTGATGACCTGGTACTTGGCGATCAGAGATTCCGTATACTCGATCAACTCGTCCAGAGTCGTCAGAATACGGGCGATCTTGCACTGTCTGGACAGACCGGGAAGCCAAACCGGCATCTCGTCGAAGGAACTCGTCGAAAGACCGTAGCGAGTCGAACCGTTGGCCAATCGACTGAAGTATCTGGCAATGCGGTCATGCGCAATTTGCTTCGAAAGAAACACCGGATTGACGATGTCACGATGCGGTTTGATTTGGGTGAGATGGTATCCACATACGAGATTTGGAATATCCTCAACGACAACCGCAGGCACACCAATGTCTTCCGGCGTTTCGGAGTCTTTGGTGGCGATTACATCGCCTTCCTGCACTGAAAACCGTGCGATTTCAGCAGCGCTGGCGGTTGCTTCCATGAAGTTGAGTTTATGGGTGATGTATTCGTTGGAATACACATCCATGTAGTTGCACAGCAAAACAGGTTTCTCACCTGCAACAGTTTTCTTATCGACGTTGCTGAAAACCACGTCAGCAATTTCGCCTAGCGATTGTGATCTCCAGCCGTCTGGCAAACTCCATTCACTCATACCCCAACTCCTTCAAGAACGAATTGAGTTGGGTCGCTGCTTCATCCCGCTCGATAAGAATCTGCTGTGTCGTCACAGCGTACTTGTCCCACAGGTTCTCAATCGCAGCAATGAAGGTACGCTGATGCTGCTGCAAGTAGCTGTCGTACCGTTCGGTGAGCACCCGTTGAAGACGTTCCAGGATCAGTTCCTTCGCTTCTTCTTCACTGATCTTCGCACGGGCCTGGGTGACCAGATCATCCTTCTGCTTCTCGACCTGTTTGATGCCAGCCTTCAGTGCCTTGAGTTCATCTTCCAAGGCCGAATAGGCTTGAAGTCGAATTTCGATCCGATCGCTTTGCTCTTTTGCAGCCTCACCCTGCTTGCGGGCGGTCATCAGGTTATAAACGACATCCGTTGTGTGGCCGTTCGTGCCGCTGATTTCGAGAATGCGGTCGGTCATAGCAAAGTTCGCTTCCTTCTGAGTCAGCCCTTCCGTCAGCCAGCCCTTCTTCATTCCTTTGGGAATCCGATCCTCTTTCTTGAGCAGTGTGTAAAGATCGCCGATGAGTGCCTTGGTCGTCTTCAGGCGGTTCTTCCAGACAGCATCATGTTCCTTCTTCTCCTCCTTGTAAGCCTTGAACTGTTCGGACGGGAGCACGCCGGTTTCTTCATCTTCCTCGGCATCTTCCGCATCGGCGGCAGTAAAGAGTCCTTCGAGTTCGGCAATACGAGCATTGTCCTGTTCGATCAGTTCCAACACTTCGGGGAATTGCGATTGCAGGATGTCTTCTTCAGGAATAAGTTCTGGCCCCCAGCCGCTGGCGGCGATCGATTTGAGATCTGCTTCCAGCGACTTCATGTAGGCAGCGAACGCACCACGCACCTGATGTAAGTCAAGAATCTTTTGAGATGTGAGAGCTTCGCCGATGCTGCTGGCGAATTGACGGCGAAGATGGAAAACGTTACCAGTTTCAGGCAGTGCTTCGATGTCAGCCACATTCTCATTCCACCACTTGGTGAGCCGCTTATGGAAAGCCTTGTGCTTCCTCGCTACGCCGGTAGCCGCTTCGATCAACGGCTTGATCTGGTCCTTGGATTCCAGAATCGCAGCGAAATCCTGATACTTCTCGTCCCGAGGATGAAAGAGAAGCTCTCGCACGCCTTTGTAGTTATCAAAGTAAATTTGTAGTCCCTTGATCTCGGCGATCGGCACCCCGCCGTGCAGGTGGGCTCGGACATCGTGCGGTTCCGGTGGCGGGCTGTTATCGACGTAGCGACGAATGTTGAGGTTGTAATCTTCCTGCTTCAGTTCTGAGACCGGTACGTTGCGTGAGTATTTCTCGACATCCAGATGTTCGCTGTAGACGTGGGTGATTTTGGCAATGTCTTCGGGCCGAAGGGCGTTCTGGTTTTTACCTTCCTTGTATTCCCGGTCGGCGTTTATGAAGAGTACGCTGTCACGCTGCTGGGCTCCGTCTTTGTTGATGATCAGTACGCAGGCCGGGATTCCGGTTCCGTAAAAAAGACCGGGAGGTAGGCCAATGACTGCTTCAAGAATGCCCTTGTTGATGAACTGCTTGCGGCATTCCTTTTCCTCACCACCACGGAAGAGAACACCATGCGGCATAACCACGGCCAGTTTGCCGTCGCTCTTGAGGGAAGCGACCATGTGCTGGACGAACATGAGGTCTGCCTTCTTGCCGGCTTCGGGCATCAAGGTGTGGAACCGCTCTGGAAACTTCATCTCCTTCTTGGAGTAGTTCTGAGAGAACGGCGGATTGGCGATCACCCGATCAAACCGTTGAACTTCTCCCTTGCTATCGAGGTGAAGCGGATTCTTGATCGTATCGCCCTGGTGAACCTGAGCACTGCGGATGCCGTGCAGAATCATGTTCATCTTGCAGACGGCCCAGGTGCCACCATTGAGTTCCTGACCACTCAAGGAAAGGTTCCGAGACTCGCCACCGATCTCCTGGACGTAGTGCTTCGACTGAATGAGCATGCCGCCCGAACCAGCACAGGGATCGTAGATGCTCATCCCTTCTTGCGGCTCGATGATCCAGACCATCATCTGGACGACTTCAGCTGGCGTGTAGAATTCGCCGCCTTTCTTCCCGGCACTGTCGGCGAAGTATTTGATGAGGTATTCGTAAGCAGCTCCGAGGAGGTCAGGGAATTCGAAATCTTCGTTGGAGAGCGGGATTTCGTCGAAGTGCTGGATGAACTCGACCAACGTGCTGTCGTCCATCGTCCGTTGGCCGACACGACGATTGAAGTTGACTCCCTTGAGCACGTTTTCCAACGTACCAGAGTTTTTATCTTCGATGGCAGCGAGGGCCTTGTTGAGTCCCGAACCAACTGATTCCTTCAGATGCTTGATCTTGGACCAGTGAGCCTTCGGCGGAACAAAGAAGTCGAACTTGTCGGGATTCGCAAGTTGCTTCTCGATCAGGTCGGCCCGCATTCCCTGCTCTTCGTACTTTTTCCGCAGGGCTTCCTGATCGGCATCGAACTGGTCGGAGAGCCGCTTCAGGAAGAGCATTCCAAAGATATATTCCTTATACTCAGAGGCATCCATGTTGCCACGGAGGATGTCGCATGCCTCAAAGAGTTTGCGTTCGAGCCGGGCGAGCGTGAGCTTCTCCCTCTTGACCTTGGTCGGGTTATCATTTCCACGTTGCTTCATTGTGATTGTTTGACTCATCCGATCCTCGGATCATCCCTTTTCAGGGTTGCGTTTTGCGATTTGGTTACGTCTTGATGCTTGCCTTTTTACTGCAAGTAGCGTACGTTGTTTTGGACGATTTTGCAATTAGCAGGGTGAGGGAACGAATGCGATTCGGCGAGAAAATTCGAGAACTTCGAAAGAAGAAGAGTTTGAGTCAGGAGTCTCTGGCAAAGTTGGTCGGCATCACCGCCCCGTATCTTTCGAAGGTGGAAAATCATCGTCTCGACTTCGGAGAGCATCCGGCCGAGAAGTTGATCCATAAACTGGCAAGTGTTCTTGATGCGGACGAAACTGAATTGCTGCTCTTGGCCGAAAAGGTGCCACCAAATATCCGCCAGCGATTGTTCGAACGCCCTGAGATATTCAGTCAGATTGCTGAGCTTGATGATGAGGAATTAGATCTTCTGATTTTACACATCTTAGATAGACCGAAGCAGGTTTGATGAAAATCCTCTTCCTTCACGGATGGCATAGTGTCGTGGGTGGCGTCAAACCGACTTATCTGATGAGTCCTGGTCACACTGTAATAAATCCTGCCCTGGATGACGACAACTTCGACGCTGCCGTCCAAACTACTCAAGCGGAGTATGACCAACACCACCCCAATGTAATTGTCGGTTCTTCCCGTGGTGGAGCCGTCGCCATGAACATCGAAAGTGGTGACACTCCCCTTATATTGCTCTGTCCAGCATGGAAGAATTGGGGGACTGTCACATCCACAAAAAGGAAAACAACGATCCTTCACAGTCGGATGGATGATGTCATTCCTTTCAAAGACAGCGAGGAGCTTGTAGCAAACAGCAAACTTCGTGAGGGAGCGTTGATTGAGGTTGGCAACGATCATCGACTGGCTGATTCAAAATCCCTTGAAACAATGCTGGGGGCGGCAATCGAATCATGTATTCCCTCAATCACTGATAATCTTGAAGAAATGTTGCAACAAGAATGGGCTGGATTGTGCTACACGGCATCGGTGCGCTGGGTCACCCGTCCGACGAATTCTGAATGGGTTCTCGTTCATGGTAAAGCAGGAAGGGAATCGGTTGGACGGCGGATTGATCATGCCTGGTGCGAGCATAATGACCAAGTTGTCGATTTAACGATGCCAGTTGGAAATCGGATGTTTGATCGGAGAGAGTATTATCGGATCTTTGAGCCGGAAGTCATCAAGAAGTATTCCGCCCAGGATACCCGTTGGTTGATTATAAAAAATGGGCATGATGGTCCGTGGGACGAATCTGAACAGTTAAGCTAGATACCGTTACTGACGTATTGCTGTCCATTTTATGGCCAATTCTTGTGCGATTCTCTCGCACTTCGAAATACGCCATTTGGACATAGTGCATCGGACTACTGAATGGTGATCGGGGAATTACACCGATTCATCATTGACATAGGTCATCTGGTGCTGTTTGTAGATATTTTGGCCAAGAAGGCACTGAAACCGATCTCAGAGAACTCGATCAATAATTGGTTTATGAGTACTGGAATTCAATTGCACAATCACTTCGTGGAACTTGTCTTCGAATAGCCATGCGAGAATGCCAATAACGAGCGTCATTCGCAAATTGGATTAGGCAACCGGACAAAACTTGTGCTTGCAAAGTATTTAGACTCGGCATGCCTTTTCTGAAAACCCATGCACACTCGCATTTATACTTGTATAGGAATGGGGCGCAGTCGCTTGAAAGAAGAGGTCGAAAATGCATTACGTTGGTAAGAAATCTGAAAATAATCCATGCGTTAACGATATATTGAAGTTCCCCAGAAATAGTGGGCGCTGCGTTTAGGTTATACTGCCTGCTCAATCATTTCGGGGCTCTGATAGTCCAGAGATGAATGGAGCCTTTCACGATTGTAAAACACTTCGATGTACTCGAAGATGCTGTGCCGGGCTGATGTACGTGTTTCGTATTTCTGGCGATGAATCAATTCTTTCTTGAGTGTTGCAAAAAAGCTTTCCATCACCGCATTATCCCAACAGTCTCCCTTGCGGCTCATGCTACACTGAATCCCGTTGACTTTAAGGGTTCTCTGATACGCTTCACTGCAATACTGACTGCCACGATCAGAG
>TARA_R100001132_G_scaffold10300_6_pt1 | contig 22796 bp, 25 predicted proteins | sample TARA_R100001132 | Tara Oceans TARA_R100001132 (sample SAMEA2621247) | marine metagenome | biome: marine biome (ENVO:00000447); feature: mesopelagic zone (ENVO:00000213); material: "saline water (ENVO:00002010), including plankton (ENVO:xxxxxxxx)" | depth 800 m | reverse complement strand
TCGATGGATGGTAGAGGCTCGATGCTTAGCTGGGTGTCGCCAGATGCTCTCTCGTGGTCAGCATAACCGACCTTGCCATCTCGATATTGTTCTACCTTTCTCATTTCCATGCGATCTTCGTCGAGTTCTGAGTAGAGAAGAATCGGGTATAAATTGTTGCTGTGAAACCACTCGACTTTCAAGTATTCCATCGATTCCCTCTGCGGTCATCCATCGGGATCGGTCTACTGGGATAGAATCGGGCAGCCGTGGCTGTCCTCCACACTTTCCACATGCTTTTCCATCATTCTGTCCACACCACCGACCACGCTTTGTTTTCTTGAAGTATTCGCAGTTTTCATTGTGCCTTACGTTGGATGATGTATTCAACCAAAACATTGTTTCGGGAGTATTGTCTGGTCTTCTCTTTCTGGCTCGATATTCCCAAGGAGGCAGTGGATTGGCATCAGCCACAACCACCATCACAAGTAATGCCTGCTCTTGCCTTAACCTCTTCTATCTTGTGAAATATTACAATTGGGTATTGCTGCCTTCAATTTCATTACTCCCTCTTCCGTGACTTTAGTTCCTATCAAATTCAATAAAGTTAGTCTGGTAAGCCCTTTAAGATGTACAATTCCTGCATCACTGACGTTGGTGTATGAAAGGTCCCAATGCCGTCAGATTGGTCAGCCCTTTGAGATGCATAAGTCCTGCGTCAGTGATGCCGGTGCGATAAAGGTTCACTGTCGTCAGACTGGTCAGCTCTTTAAGATGCAAAAGTTCTACGTCACTGATGGTGATGTAAGAAAAATCGACTCGAATGACATTGCCTGTGTCATCACGATGAATCTGTCCCCTAAGTGCCTTAATCGCTTCGATTGCCTTTTTTTTCGAGTCGATATCAGGTTCCGGGGCGATCACTGGTTTCGAATCGATAGCAGGTTCCGTGCTGGCAGCAGGTTCATCTGTGTATCCACACTCGCAACACAATAGAAGAAAAATGAATGTGTTGAAAATCTTCATAGAATATAATTCTTGTGAAAAATGTGATGGACCGAATTAAGAAGCTTAAAAATCGAACAGATCGCTAACTCTGTAAAAGTTGATGGTATTGTTGTTAGACATGTTATCAAAAAATGAGTTTTACCACATCAAAGGCTTTGATTCGTTCTTCCAAAACAACCAACGACGACGTTCGAGGTGTGTTGCAGTCCCAATGGCGAAGGGATCAGTTTCTCCTGTGTCCAAGTCAATGATGCTTAGAAAACCAGCGTATGTAGTAACGACAAGTTGCTTTCCGTCTCGACTAATATCAATGTCTCCCACGCTCGATCCTATAAAATGCTGCCATCTAAAATTACCATTCACATCAAATGCACGTAGATAACCGCTGGCATCACCTACAATAAACTCGTCATCTCGTGTGACAGCAGCGTAGACTCTGGACCCTTCTTCAAGTTGAACAAAGCGATCATCCGGCTCATAGGCTTCTGTCTTCAGACCGGGCAGGAGCCTTGTGGGAACTCCTATTGTCATTCCGTTGTAAAAGTGACACGAGTTGAAAGCAACCAATTTTCCATCAGAACTGAATACCGAAAAGTGTGGATATTCACTCATTGGACCAATTTCACTGACGACTTCCAATGTCGTTGCATCGAAAACGAAGTGCATACTCGATTGGTGGCCAGCAGTAATGAGAGTCCCATCTGGAGAAATTGCTCCATGTTCCATAGAAAGGTCGTAGATGGGTGGGTCTTCAGGATATTCTTTCTTTAACCACTCGAAGTGTTCTTTCATTTCTGTTTTGGTTGGTAGCAACCGGAAAGCTCTTTCTTTAGTCAGAATGAATACTCCTTCTGGACTCACAAGCAGTGCCTTATCACCTGTATCAAAAGGCGTGATCTTAGTGATGGTTGGTGGTCCTTCATTCGGATCAACGGTAAACCCATTCGGCACGCCTTCATTTCCTTGGGGCCACTTCAACATTGACCTTACAGGTCCGCCCCATCCTTCTTGGATAGTGACTCCCTCGTGTCGAGCAAATGCAAACAGTTCATGGTTTGATGAGCGTCCAATCGAAATTATGTCTGACGAAAGCGGTTCCACTTTATCACCATCAATAATGACAAATCGTCCATTCTCGAAAGGAGAGCCGATTCGTAGAACAATTTGACCATTATTTAACAACAATACAACGGGAAGACTCTGGGCATTCTTTTCAATCAATCCGATGAACGGCCCATGAGCACGTGGAAATCTATTATGGAGGTCGTCAACATTTCCAGATTCATTCGCTCGTCGAATAGCGTCCAAGACGGCAGTTGCCATGGGCTCTCTTTTGTCTTTGGGCTCTGCTGATTCCGGGACATTTTCCCAGCCATCCTGTAACCCTTTCTGAATAAACCGATTCACCTCCGTCACATATCGTTGACTCTCTTGTCGCCAACGAAGAGATAGTTCATTTTCAGACAGTTCATCGGCGTTAAAAATATCGGATTCTTTTGGCATTGTAGTGTCCTCTTCTGGAAGGATGGAAGAACTGCATCCATCAAAACATACTATTGCTATCAGCAGCAATAATTGAATGGTTTTCATTCTTGTTCTCTAACTATCGTCGTCGATTTTGTAACCGAACTCGCACCAGCAAATCATTCAAAGTAGATGCACTGTTAGGTACTTCGGGTGACGTTAAGGACTCCTCGATATCTACAGGGTTCGAAAAAAATGGTTTAATTTAGAAATATCATGCGAACTATTAAGAGGCTCCTTTATGTCATGAAATCTGATTGCAAGCAACACATTTTCATATTTTAAGAGGTATCAAAGCCTATCCTTTGATACTGAACATCGTAGAATAAATTAGAAGTGAAATCTGGTCTTTTGAATATGATTGAATCAATCCGTCATTTCTTAAATATTTTCGTGTGTAAGATAATTAAATGAGTGAAATAGACGCTGCTCAGAAACTCTATGAGCGTGGTGCGACCCACTTTGCTAGTGGAGAGCTTGAGCAGGCACTTCTCTGCTTTGACGAACTCTTACAACTCGATCCATTATCGGCTCAAGCTCACAATGGACGAGGAGCCGTACTTTTCTCACGAGGGGAGCTTGAGTCAACAATTGCTGAATATAATGAGGCGATTCGTCTTGATGCCGATTATGCAAAAGCATATTTCAATAGAGGTCAGTATTTTATCGCTACGAAGCAATACGAGAGATCAATTGAGGATTTCTCTCACTACATCGAATTGGGTGAAGAAAAAGCAGATGTGTATGGGAATCGTGGATACGTATATTTCTTGCAAGGCGAGACCAATGCAGCAATTTCGGACTTCGATCAATCGATTGAACTCGATGCAACAAGTGCATGGACTTTTAATTGCCGTGGATGTGCCCATTTCAAAATCGAGGATTTTGATTCAGCGATCAAAGACTACGAAGAAGCGATTCGCCTGAACCCAGATTATGCCAATGCTTATCTCAATCGGGGACGGGTATTCCACGAGATAGAGGAGTTTGACCTAGCAATCTCCGACTTTGACAAATCACTGAGTCTCGAACCTGCGAATTCAGATGCTCTCTACTATCGAGCTATAACATGGTGGGAGAAGGATGAACTTCAAAAGGCGATTGAAGATTTGACTGAAGCGATCAGGCTCAACCCAAAGTTTCTGCGAGCCTACAAAAAGCGGTCCAGAATTTGGGACGAAATTGGCGAATCAGAAAAAGCTGAACAAGATCTTGACCGAGCCGATGAACTGACTAACAGTGAAACAAATCAAGGAAATAGTATGAACAATCGAAAAATATTAGTTTCTCAATTGCTTGAAAAACACTTTGCTCCCACACCACTCGACAACATCATCATCACAGAACGCCGTTTTCCAGAACGTGTTCGTGCAGATCTACAAAAAGCAATAGACTCGTTGGTGGCAGAACAGTCACAACTCCTTCATTTTTGCGGTGTGCGAAAGCAGCATCGTCACGAAGGCGTCAACTTTTCGGAGCTACTTCTTCAGGATCGGCATGACCCTGCACTGTCGGTTCCTCCCCAATATGAAGAAATAGATGTTGGCGAAGATGAAACTGTAAGATGTCTAAAAGACGGACTGTGGTTGCTTGAACAAGACGGCCAGAAATATGCACTGTTCCTTGAACCGCCAAGTCAAATTGGAAGAATGACTGGGATTCGTTTTCAGGTCGCCACGGTCAATGACGAATTCGGCACGAAGATTTCTGATACTTTTTTCAAACGACTAGAGAAGGCGATTTTCGAGTCGGCCTGCTATCGGGGAAAGATACTCTCGCTCGAACTACAAAATGACTATATGGGAGTCTCATCGGGAATCACAGTTCACAAACTAAAAACTATCGACCGAGAGCAAGTAATACTTCCCCGTAAGACGCTTGAACTTCTCGAAAGGAATGTCATTCAATTCGTTGCTCAACGTGGCCGTCTCAATGAATTGGGGATTTCGACCAAGAAGGGTCTGCTATTTTATGGCCCTCCGGGAACTGGAAAAACGCATACCATTCATTTTTTGGCCGGGGCTTTAGAAGGACACACATCCCTTTTAATCTCGGCTGAACAGGTTAGTATGCTCAGCGAGTACATGACATTGGCACGATTGCTCCAACCAAGCATTGTCGTATTAGAAGATGTCGATCTCATCGCAAGAGAACGCACGACAATGAACGGCGGGTGTGAAGAAGTCCTCCTCAATAAGCTTCTGAACGAAATGGATGGACTCAAGCAGGATGCAGATATCCTCTTCATTCTGACGACCAACCGCCCGGAAACCCTAGAGTCAGCACTCGCATCAAGACCGGGACGCATCGATCAGGCTATTGAATTCCCGCTTCCCGATGAAGAAGGCCGGGCAAAGCTCATTCGGTTGTATTCCTATGGCATCACTGTTTCTGATGATGTCGTGAAGAACACAGTCAAGAAGACCGAAAATGTAAGTGCAGCTTTCATAAAAGAATTGATGAGAAGATCAATGCAATTTCACCTCGAACGAGAAGATTCTTCGACCATTGAAATGCAAGACGTTGAGAATGCTATCGAAGAATTATTATTTAGCGGAGGGTCATTAAATCGCAAGCTGTTAGGAGCAGGTTTCGACGGTCAGGGTGGCGATGAATAAATTTGGCAATCAATCCTCCGATGTGATTGCAAAGTGACTAAATCTATCACCAGTTTGGAATCATCAATATGCTCAAACCAAAATCACATCGTGTTTCAAAACCGCTATGGTTCGGCATTCTTGCTGTCGTGATGATGATGTTGTGGGTGTTTCTGGCAGTCTGGTTTCCGTATCACAGAGAGCAAGTTGCGATTAGGGAAATTGAGAAGTTAGGAGGGGAAGTTCAGACTTTTAAGTTTGGTCCTGTCTCGTCTGTGCATTTTTACAAAAGACCAATCAGTGATGAAGATCTGAAGCATCTCAAGAAGCACTTCATTGGATTGCCTAATCTCACAAGCTTGTCTGTCGTCAACAGAAGAGTCAGTGACGACGGAATAAAGTACCTCAACAGCTTGTCGAATCTTAGATCTTTGGATCTCAATAAAACACAGATCAGTGATGAAGGGATAAAACATCTCAGCAGTTTGACGAATCTTACACATTTGCACCTCAATAACACACAGGTCGGTGACGAAGGCATCAAACATCTCAGCAGTTTGCCGAATCTTCAATTCTTGAACATCGTAAACACACAAGTTAGCGATGAAGGGATGAAAAATCTCGGCAGATTGCCAAATCTCCTATAGTTGAACCTCAATAACACACAGATCAGTGATGAAGGGCTAAAGCATCTTAGTGGTTTGACAAATCTCGAACAGTTGAACCTTAATGGCACACAGATCAGCGATGGAGGTCTGAAGCATCTCGGTGGTGTGACAAGTCTTATGTATTTGTATCTCAATAACACACAGATCAGTGATGAAGGGATGAAAAATCTCGGCAGATTGCCAAATCTCCTACAGTTGAACCTCAATAACACACAGATCAGTGATGAAGGGATGAAAAATCTCGGCAGATTGCCAAATCTCCTACAGTTGAACCTCAATAACACACAGATCAGTGATGGTGGCCTGAAGCATCTCGGTGGTGTGACAAGTCTTAAGTATTTGTATCTCAATAACACACAGATCAGTGATGAAGGGCTGAAATATCTGAGCAGTTTGAAGAAGCTTCTCACGTTGTCTCTCAAAAACACCAATGTCTCTGAAGAAGGCATAACAAAACTCCAGAAAGAACTGCCTCGTTTAAGCGATATTTCATATTGACTAACACCCGTCGAAATGTTCGAGTATTTTGAGAGCTAGAATGCCGAAGGTCGGGGGCAGGATCACGGGGAGCCTGAACCATACCCTCGACGACGTTTACTCATCGTCTCGAAAAAACGGCTGTTCGTTAAAGTCTTGATTTTGCATGGCGCACCTTCCTCTCGGGTTTGTAGTTGGACACCGATTGTTAGGGAAGGTTCACCCAGCGATATTGCTCAAGCAAGATATTGGCTTAGGATGATATCTGTATCAAATGCCGAGACCGTTCCCTCGTGCAAACCAAAAACGGTTTCTGCGTCCTTGATAGAATCAACGATTTCTCCCCGTGCCTCTGCGTGTATTAGGAACAAGTCGAAAAGAGTTGGTTTGTTGAGTTCAAGTATGGCACGTCCAATTTGACTGAAGCCAACAGAATTCTGGTGTGCGTTGTTTATCTGTGCATAACTTTTCAAGCCGAGATCGGCCCAATAGACTTTACGATTCAGAGCATCGATAATCAAAGGAACGCACGCCCTACTAGGGGAAGTAATGTCAATTTTGTCCTGAACGGTCTTGGGCTCAAAGACTTCGCCAGAATTTGGCTTCTTTCTGACCATCCAGCCTCCAAAGCATTCTGGAAGTGAAACATATGGTTGCCCCGAATATGACAATACACTCATGACAACATAGCGTGCTTTCATTTGCAGAGCGGACGGCAGATTCACGTCAATGAATTCACATGCTCCTTCTGGAGCCGAAGTGATATCTCCGCTATGGTAACATTGTCCATCCCTTAGATTGTAATAAGAGATGTCGCCTTGGCTTTCCCAGTTTTCATCGAAAAAGGAAGCAGATAGGTCGAGGTCAACTCGACTCGCCCACTCATCGTCTGCATCAATGTTTTTCCACCAACAGAAGAATCTAATAGTGTCTCCTTCAGGTAAGTCAAATCTTGAACCACGAGATATGGCTCGCAACGATCTGCTGGCTGAACGCTGAGAGAATGGAACAATTTGATTTTTCAGTCGCTCATCGAGATAAACTTTTCCAAGAGAGGGCAGTTCTGTAAATCGTGCGAGAAGAATTTCACGAACACCATTATGAACAGCCTCAGAAATCCCTTCTGCCAGAGGTGCCAATGGACCATCCTTGACCTGTACTTTGGCCGCATTCCCTTTTGGGAAGAAAGCTCTATTTTCGATAACGTCACGAATTTGGAAATGGCACCATGTCTGTAACAGGACTGGCGTAGAAACTTGTGACGCAATCTCAAGAAAGCTCTTAACGATTGAATCCTGTTCGTTGTATGATCGCAATACATGGTCCAGCCGACGTGCAAAATCACCCGGTCGCTGTACCAGTAGTTGAATGGTCGTCTGAGGGATGCCCTCTCTGATTGCCTCTTCAATTTTTCCATTGAAGGTCTTGAAAGGTTTATTATTCCGAAGGATATCAAATCCGTCGAAAGATTTGGGGAATTTCTTTTTAAAATCACCCGGATGCAATCGCTCGCCGAGTCGAATCCATCGATCCTTCCATCGAAGCATGTCTTCTGTTCTGCTCGAACCGGAGTTCTCTAAGCATCCAAGCAGGAACCGACGTTCTCGCTTTGAGAAGTTTCTAAACTTTGTAGGTTCTGCCAGTGAAGCATCACCATCGGACATGACAACCGCCACACGAAGGACATCTGTGGCAGTTTTAATTGCCGGAATCAAACAGTCGGGCTGCGGCAAAGAGGCTACTAAGAATGCCAATGTTTCCTTTTGTGGTATCTTTTCTGGAATCAGCCCAGAGACATCTCGATGACTGGCGAACCAATCAAGAATATCTTTATCGGATTTCGAGATTGAAGAATTCGAGGCGGCTAGGTTTGTGAAAATGCTACTGAAATCTTCTTCAGAGCCAAGCTCGATCCAACGAAGAGTATGAAACTCTTCTAGCAATGGACGAGCCTCTTTCACATAGTTGGGAAGCACAACGAGACTTGGATCACCAATTGCATCTGAGACGATGAATCCGAAGTAGTGAGTGATTGCATTAAAGTATAGCTCTGCATCAGATGCTTCCATGACCTGTTTCGGAAAATTCGGATACATTGGATTGAATGTACGATGTGCTCCCACCAATTTCTGAAGTATGGGAAGAATCGTAGAATACCAAGATGCGAGTTCATCACTGGATAAACTCGAAAGACATTCCAAAATCGGAGTGCTCAAACCGAAACCAAGCGACTGCACATTTTTGGCAGCAGACGCAATCTCTTCTGACGTAGCACCTCCGTCACCTTCAGAGATTATGACCTTGAGGCTTTTCGTTAGGTAGATTTCTGTTTGATTGCGACTGGAAGTCATAAGAATAAAAAAAGGTCGGGGAAGCTGTCAAAGTGGAATTCGTCCAAAGCGATAGAAGGAACCTTGACAATAGCCCAACCAGTCTCCCTTATATAAAATGGACATCTGCATAACAAGCCGAATGTGTATCATTTTTCTTGATAGTACAGACACCTGACAAGCTCGAATTATTCGATAGAAAAATGAGAAAGGAATCGGATGGACTATGATATAGTCATCCCTCGAATTTGAATATGGAGAAAGCCTCTTTGAAAGATCAAAGTAACCTTTTCACGAACTCACTATATTCGTCCTTCATCGGCAGATCATAATCTTTCTTTATCCTCCGCCGCTGTGCCACAACATCCTCACCAGTGATGGGATTGATGGCGGGTTTCTCGTAATCTTCCCAGTACATGCCGATACCACGTTTTTGCCAGTTGGGGACATCGTTGAAATTGATGCCATATTGAAAAAGAAGTTCGTTTTTCTGACGGACTGAGAGCCCAAGTAATCGCTTGGTAGCAGCTTGCTCGTCCAGACATTCTTTACGAAGTGTCCAATAACAATATGCGCTTAAGGCATTTCTGGCAGCGTCTTCATTCCGCCAACGGAAATAATCCACCACCAGTTCTACACTCGGCAATTGAGAGATTCGACAATCAAAAGTCGCCACCTCTCCAATTAAGAGAGAGAACTTGGCACTTGCTTCTGCTGCCAATGTTGAGTTGTACTTACGGAGTTTTCTACCGAAGAGTTGATCTTCGAGAGAAAACAGCAAAGAAATCTCATCACTTTCGGTATAGGCGTAGAGTACCCGAAAACCACAAGTCATCAGTGATTCGGTGGTGGCCACCATCAGGTCTCGAAAGCATTGATCGAATGGAGCTTCAAACTGGCATACTTCTTTCGTCAATCGGGTGAAGCTGCGGCCATCCAGCCGAGCCACCATGAAGAGACCGGGGAGAACACAGTAATCGGCAGCGGTTTCAAAAACTCGCATTTTCTTATCAAGTTCGTCAAATTTCATCATTCCATTCCTCGACGACGAATTCACCATTTTTTATTTGGACGTAAAACAATTGATCGAAGCCCTCGTCAAACGAAGGCAGTTCGAGTTTTGTAGCTTTCGATAATACTGCAACATCAGGAACTCGTTCCGTTTCCGAACGAGTCTCATTCCTTTTCAAACATTCCTCGATTACTGACTGAAAGTAATATCCAACAACATCCAACCGGGCAGTTTTGGCAGCTTCAATGTACCTAGACCGATCTGCTCTAGTTGGGTTCGTGTTATCTATAACAAATTTTTGTTTAGCCTGAATGCACGCATCAAGAAGAAGCAGTTCTCTGTGGCGGGTTTTCAACAAGTCGAGGTTTATACGGACGTGTGTAGAGAAGAACCGCTCTTTGTAAAAGGACGTTTTTCCCGACGCAGGCAAACCCATAAAGACGACCGCTTCCATTTTTTCTCACCATAATTTGCGAACCAATTCAGTGGACTGAGTGTCGAATTATCCCACGGCCCTCTTTTTAATCTTTAGAAAAGACACGTTTGAGATGACTTGCAAACTGACACTGAGAGTTCGTTATTGGTTCAAAGCATAACCGTTTAGCAACAGTGAAGGAACAAGGTGTCATCCGTCGCTGGTCAGCGAAAGCTGGATTAAAAATGGGAGATTATACCTGTTATAATTCTGCGCAATCATACCTGCCGAAATATTGCACCGGCGATTTTTTCGAGATTCAATCTGCATCAGTTTTTCAGCGTGGCGCAGGCGATTTGAAAGTTCTTCGATTAAAATAAAAGATAGGGGGGTACACAGTGTGTAGCCAGCCTTCCCCACCCCCTTTCCTCCCCACTTTTCGAATCCAAGTTTCTCGGATTCTTTTTTTGTAACATCAGATTGAAGACCGAAGCTGATCCTGACGATTAAACAACTTCGTACCGCCTCAAGACAGACCGCACCTGCACGTGATTCCATGATCGGCCACGGCGAGTCTCGTATCCGTCATCGTTGAGGTGTCTGGCAATGGCTCGCAGTGAAACACCTTCATCTCGAAGTTCCCTCATGATTGGATAGAGATCAGTGTAAGCAGAGTCGGCCTCTCTTCGTGCGGCTTCACCTGCCGCTGTTGCTCCTCTCCTACTCGCATCCATAGTCAGGTTACGACACTCAGGTCTGGACGCTCCAAGTTTACCACCACGAGCTTTGTAAGCTTTGAGCGCAGCCTTGGTACGCTCGCTGATCCGATGTGCTTCGTCCTGTGCAACCGCTGCCAAGATGTGAATGGTCAGATCGTTGGCACTTGGCTGATCACAAGCAAGGAACTTGACGCCTGCCTCCATGAGACCACTCAAGAAGTGGACGTTGCGAGCCAGCCTGTCGAGCTTGGCGATGACAAGTGTGGCTTTGGATCGACGGGCATGAGAAACTGCCTTCGCCAACTCTGGTCGTTCTGACCACTTGCCGGTCTCGACCTCGATGTACGACTTGAGGACTTGTGCCCCATGAGCATTGGCAAACTGACTGACGGTGGCTTCTTGCCCTTCGAGCCCAAGTCCAGACTTGGCTTGCTTTGAAGTGGACACACGGTAGTAAGGCACGAGTTTCAATGGATTTCTCCCAATATCACGGGGTGGTAAAGAGCCTTCAACGAACGGTCAGGGCTTTTTACCACTGGTTTTTTGATGAATGTGGCCTTCTTCAATACTTGCCGGTGTCCGAAAGGTGAAGCTCCCATCCTTGAGAGCCCCACCATCCACGGACCTATTCCGGGGAGAAAGAAAAGTAATAGCGAGGGCTGGCTTGAAACATCACACTTCCCCGCACGTTGTCACATCGACGACGAACTCCCACAAAGGGGGACATGAAACCCGTCACTTCAAATTGCTCCTGCAACTCGGTCGTATCCCAAACTTCGCCGTGCTTGGCTTCAAGATATTCCCGACTTCCTTCGACGGCATTGATCTGTGCCACCATCTCACGACGGATTGGTTCTGTTGGATCAGACATTTTCGTTCCTTTCAAGGTTGAGTTGTTGTTTCCACAGTCGTCTTGCCGGTGTCCTACTTACCGATCACTGGCACTTCGCAGCACGACGAGCACGACGTTTCTCTGCGGATCGCTGATGGTGCAGGAGAACTTGCTCCCGCCACTCTTCGTTGCCGCCGTACTGTTCGATGGGAACTATCTCCAGATATTTCATTGGGCAACTGAAATAGTAAGGACCACATGATTCTTCCATGTCCTTATAGCCCCATCCAAAATCACGCTGGTATCTCAATAAGTCGCACTGAATCCAGCGTTGTTTGGGACTGGATTCAGTCCCGTCTTTGTTGAAAGTGCGTTCCCAAACACTCCAAAGAACGCCCGAAAAGCTGCCACCTCGATAGCAATGAGCAAGACAGGTGCTTGTGATAACGAGACCGTCAGTGTTGGTTCGTTCCCAACCTTCGGTTCGTTCCTCAATAAGTCCCTTTCGAGTGCTGCCATTTCTGAATAGCCATCCCATGTTTTTCTCCTGTGAAGAATGTTGTTGATTTACAACTCGTTTTCCGGTGTCCCAAATAGGGCAATCAGTATTCTTCGGGCAGGAGTAGTGTAGTTGCAGATCGATGGCCGTTGTCATCTTCGGCTTCAGTGATGATCCAAATCTTGACGCCTTTCGAAGTCTTGAAAGACGACAAAATTCGGCTCCCGTCCTTCAAGGCTTCTCCATTGAGTTCGTGATCTTCATCGCAAAGATCACCCTGTTCAAGCTGTAAATGAAGTTTGAGAAAATCGGATGGCGACTGGCCACTTTGCTCAAGGGCCTCCAATGCACCCGGAGTGGCGACTACTGTTCCTAACTTAAATTTTGGACTGGTCGCTTTGCTGTTTTGATTGATCATGTTTTCGCTTTCTGGTTAGAGATGGTTTGTCTGGTTTCTTTCCCGGTGTCCTTACCAGTCCTCATCACCACCGTAATACCCAAAATATTCATCGCAGCATTCGAAGTCTTCGAGTTCCTGTTGCGCCAACATTTCATCCCACGGTTCATCTATTTCTGGAAGCTCCGAGAACTCATCTTCGAATTCAATTGCGGCCTGTTCATCAAGGATATCGCCATAGCCACCGTTCAAATGGTCTTCCATAAATTGGTCTAATAAGTCGTCCATCGTGTTGCTCCTGTGATTAAGTGATTTGTTATTTGACGACTTGCTTCCCGGTGTCCTGCTGGCTTAATCCCGATAGCAGAACTTGGTCGGATTCATGCCATCTTTGGGGAGACCGTCACCGAAATATCGGCATGGAAACGGAGTCTCCGTTCCTTCTGCCCCGTGGATCATCAGATGATCGAGGTCGATCACCTGACCTGACGGCCCGTAGTTACAGGTCTCGGCGTCGTAATCGGCGAGATCGTCTTCAGACACAATGATGTTGTGACCGTATTTTTCGTTGCCTGCGAGTTCGTCGATGGCATCCTGAATGGTGTCTGCTTCTACGATAAGAAACAGTGGCCAATACGATCCCCCGATTTCGACAAGCCATGTCTTGCCAAACCAGTCGCCCGGATTGATTACGGGGATGTCTTTCAGTTCGTGGCCGTTGAATATCGCACATGATTTTACCTCGCTCATTATTTGAACTCCGTTATGAGTTGGACTGTTGTGATAACTCACTTCCCGGTGTCCTACTCATTATGTTCAGCACGGAGACGCTGGAGACAACGATAGAAACTTGCTCTCGATTTTCCCGTAACTTGCCTCCATGCCTTCTCTTGCTCTTGCACGCTATCGGGATGTTTCTGAATTGCGTTTTGCAGAAGTCGCAAATCCTTAGTTTTGCTATCGAGACGCTTCGTCGATTCGTTCTTTCGTCCAAGAGTCTGCAACTGACTTTTGATCATTGGTCGCCAATCGATGCCTTCTCCACGTGCGTAATTAAGCTTCCGCAATGAAGGACCGAGTAATCTCATTGAAAGTTGCCGGTCATCGGAGTTCTCTGCGATGTAATCGATCACCATACCGCAATCTTCGGGTGTCAGATGATGGAATCCCTTTTGCGAAATGGACCGCATCAAATCGATTACTTCAGCATTGGTTGCAGATAGTTCAAACAGGTCACATCGGCTAAGCACAGCTTTGAAAGCGTCGTTACGAGGAATGACATTGGCCGCAAAGATGAATCGTGCGGTTGTCTCGAAAGATGAAGGAAGGCCATCAGGAAGCTGTGACGATCCGTAACAAACTGTTCGAGGTGATCCCCACAAACAACTCCTTAACAATCCAAGATGTGGCATCGACGAATACATGGAATCGCAATCATCGAAAAATAATGTCTCCTCTCCACGAAGCCGGAAGAGGGTTGTGTACAAAGCCAGAGGCGTGATGTGCGAATTGATTAAGATCGGTTCGATGCCTTCTTCATCCAAAATATGGAGAATGGTGCGGCTTTTGCCCAAGCCTCCTTGGGCTCCAAAAACGAAGAGAGCGTGATTGTGTTTGCGAGCCACTAGCCGTACATGATGTGCAAGAAGTTGCTGTCTTTCTTCCAGAGCGGTTACAGATTTTTCCACAATGGAATTTTGGAAAAATGGATTCTGGTCATTGTTGTCATTAGGCATGTTCATTTCAAAATCTCCATTGCGAAGTTGATTGTGTCTTGTTGGTTCTCTTGCCGGTGTCCTACTCCAGCCCCATCGCTGCACGCCCGATGTACTCGCCGTATTCGTTTATCCCCAGTACGGTAAAAATGCTGGACTGGAGCGAAGTGGCTGCGTCCCAAATATCGTCAGCACTGTGGCTGTCGGTGTCTTGGAACTCTGTGTCGCCCATTCGTCGTAACAGAACGCATAGGGAGTGCGGCGTGACGGAGCAGTGTCCATTTTCGAACACGTTCTGCGGATCGCAGACCGCTTCAAGGTGACTATCAATTCCCTGATTTATGCATTGAGCAATTGCCGCCCATTCGAGCGAACAGCGGATCGTCATTGTGAAAGGGTTGCTGTCGGTGAGTTCAATGGCTTGAAGCACTGTGGAATAATTGACCTGCAAAAGCTGTGAGTTGCAGATGTTGTTGAGTTGGATTGTCATGTTTATTCTCCATCAGAAGATTGTTTTCGTGTTACGGACTTGCCGGTGTCCTGTTTCACCCTTTCGGGAGGGAGAAAAAGACCAAGTGGATCGCTGTTAATGATCGCTGGGGACTTCAAGGCTTTACAGAGGCAGTGGAGCACCGTTGCTCGCTGACCAGCCCGAGACAACGGTTCCGTTCTGCTTGTGGGCGTCAAAGCCGAAGCACCTTAACGATCATGATCAGCGATCCAGCTTGGCTGTCCCGATCAGGACGAAAGGCTTGCCGGTGTCCTGAAAGCCGATCACACAACCAACGTCAGTTTTTCAACCGACGACTGGCGGAAGGCCAGCAGGTAATCTGCGGCTTTTGATGCGTGGGATGCTGCCTTGAAAATGAAGCTGGGATCGTTCTTCATTTCTCGAAGCCAACTTTGCACGTAACTGGTCACGCCTGAAAGATCGTCACTGGCGGGGACGCCGACTTCGCAGCAGATGTAGCAAGAACCGATTTCCGCAACGAGTTCTTCAAAGGCGTAACTCAATTCAGAGCGATTCAGTCGGTGTGATGCTCCACTCCAATGCACCAGTTCGTGAGTAGCCGTGCTGTAGAAGTCATTCACGTTGGGAAACTGATTTCGCATCGGTAATTGGATATGGTCTGTGGTAGGCGAATAGTATGCCCGATTGCCACCATATCTGATGTCAGCTTCAGTAGCGTCTATGAGTGCATCGGCTTCGTCGTGGGAATCATCCATGTCGGTCGTGCTGTCACCATGACCAACTCGTAGATGATCAAGACCATCTGTTTGTTCGACATTGAAAACGTGGTAGATACGCAAAAGCGGGATGGTTTCTTCACGTTCTTCACCAGCCACCTTTTGATTCTTGACTGGAATATTTTTGTAGAATGTGATTGCTGTTCCTTTTTCGCCACGCTTAACATTAGCACCCAGTTGTTGGATCTGCTTGTAGGTGCCCCACCACTTTGATTGATACCCGTGATTCATCCGGCTGATTTCCAGCAGGATCGGATTCACGCCCGAGTATCGGTTTGCGCTCACAGCGTTTGTCGGTAGTCCTACATTTGGGTCATTGCTCCACGACTGACGCCACGGGAGCGTGTTGCCCGACTTTAAGGCGTCTACGATTTGTTGAGAGATGTTTTGGCGAATTTCTTTTGTGCTTGGCATGGCATTGTGCTTTCACTGTTGAGTGGGTTGATGTTACGAAGCCGTTGCCGGTGTCCTTTTATCTGGGAGTTGCCTTCTCTTGTGATGAAATGTTTACGGCAAACTTTTACTTGCCGGTGTCCTATTACTGCCGTGGCGAGCAACTCGGGAATCTCGTGAGAAACGAGAAAAGACCGCTTATCGCAAATGCTCAAATGAGAATTTGAACCAATCTGCGACGAAAATGGGTCTTTGAGGCGATGGAATGTGGAGAGAATATGACTATATTTGTAGCGTCTTACGGCATATCGCAGGTGAAGGCGGCGTAGTGAGTCTCATTTTTCACGAGATCCGACAGAACGATGGCATGGAGTGCAAATAAAGGTAAGTTCTTGTTTCGCCAATACCGGGCATTGCGATAACTCGGTTTTAATGTCGCCCCATGAGGTCGGTATCAAGCTGATCGGCATTCTGCTTTCAATGCTGGAGAATGTCGAAGGTCGAAAGTGCGCCGATCCGAGGGATACCTACAAACGGTTGATCAGGGTTCAGTCGTCCCCGAGCGCATCGTAGCATGCCAATAATTTGCGTCCGACATCTTCAGGCACTCCGAGTGCTTCCACGTCTTCAACGCCGGTGGAGATGAAGAGCAAGGCAGCGAGCAACTTCTTTTCGTCTTCGTCTGGCAACAGTTCATCGCCGAGATATTTTTCGTGGTAGGTGATCCATGCGGCGGCGATGCTGCACCAGATGGCGACCTCAACTTCGGGCGAAGCGTCCCGCATAAAGCTGATTTCGAATTGTTCGAGCGACGTGCTGACGTAAGAGCCGATTACTTTGTGAACCGCTTCGATTTGTTGGAGCAGTTTTGGTGGCAACGATTCGTTACGAATTGGACCGGGACGAAGTTTCTTCGGATCGACTGGTTCTGGATCAGGTATATTCATTCGGCATCTTCATCCAACTTTTTCAAAGCCCACTGAACCGCATTCCTCTCGATTGACGCTTTCTTAAGGAAACGGGAATTCTTATTTTTGCCCTACACGAAGGCGGTTTCCGTCAGGGTCGGTGAGTGATACTTCCCGGCACCATGGCTGCTCTGTGACCGCAACTCCAAACTCTTCGGCGATTGCATCCACGTCGTACACATAAAAGTAAACGAGAGAATTGGGTGTTGCATCCCCCTTGTGTTCGGATAGATGAAGAAGGATGTCTCCTCGCCTCAAGAATGCGTAGATGGGGAGGTTCGGGGCGAATTGATGTTCCCCTTCAAGCTCAAAGCCGAGGCGTTCATACCACTTGGCGGTGGCACGGGCATCAGTCACTCGAAAGATTGGAACCAGTTGCTCAGACATGAAGCTGTCCTCTAAAATGTTCTTTGTACTACTCCTTCTCGGTTGCAGAAAAACCAGCACTTCTGATGGTGTTTATAATATACCATCTCTCGGAAACTCACAACGGGATGGCGGGGACACGACCGCCCGTTTGCTCTTGAAGTCTACGGTGATTTCAAACGACCAACGAGAATCACTACTGCTGTTCTCAAAGATGGGTTTCTGGCCGGCCTTTTCTCTCCACTGCTTTCCCTTCTTCTTTGCAACTGCCTGACCTGCCGTAACTCGCTCTGCTATGATCTCGGTCTCAAGGTGGTAAGAATCTATTCTCAAGAGCAGTTATGATTTGATTTGTGATTTCGCTTCTGATTATTTGATTTCGTGACACTGGCCGTCTCCTGATAGAGGTTGAGTTGATCGACATTACTTAAGAAATATTTATGAGGGACATAAAGATGTATCTCAGAGAGAATTGAGATGGTGGCTAGAAGATGAGAATTAAGGGAATGAGATTGCGGAATTGAGACTGGTTCGACCCAAAGCCTTCCCACCTATAAACCCTATAATTATAGGTGTTTACTGAGGCCTGCTGGATGGCTGATGTAATGGAGTCTCAAATTTCAATGAGATCGGGGAATCAAAACACGTGTGGGTAAAAGAGTGAGACCCCGAAATATTAAGACCCAGATTAAATGAGTTTAATATGACTTTTCAATAGTAGTTATATTTTCTTTTCCCATTCATCCTAATGTGTTGATTAACAGTAGAGTGCACTGGTATAGTGGGGTTGACCGTTTGATTGTAATTATGAAGTCAAAAGAATTTATGATGACTGATTTTGGAGATGTGTAATGAAACTGAGCTGGGCCATTTCAATATGTATCACTATCACTATTCAGGCGAATGCAAATGAACCTTCCGCAACTCCAGATTCTTCAATATCCGATGATGTGAAACAAGTAATTGAAGTCTTCGAAACCAAAAGGGAGGAATACGAGAAAGAGCAAGAGGAGAATATTGAATCCCTTAAAAACGGTAAGCCTGTTGCGTCCCCAAATGAGGCAGCAGCTATGAAGCGATATAATGATTTCTATACCAATAATCCTGCACTGCGAAGATTTGAACCTTCATCAAGGGGTAGAATTGAAAGTGAAAGGGCAAGAGCAAGAGGCTTAAATGCGGCAGCAGCCAAGAAACGAGAAGAGCAAATTAAGAAAATTGAGGCAAAAAGTCGTTTACAATCTCGCCAGATTTTTATTCCACACTATGGAGATAAAGAAGTAAGTGAGTTTGCCAGTCTAGCTTACCGGGCTCATTTGCCGGGACAAAACATTAAAGAGAAACTTGGACTGGAGTCAGTTGGTTTATATGTGGGTAGCTTTAAAATTGTGAAAATTCTCAATAACAATATGGCTTATGCAAAAGCTCGGGATGAGTTTAACAGTTATTCAGATGGAGTATGCATAGAAGGCGATACTAAGAATTTAGAGGAAGGAACAGAAGTATTTCTTAATCAAAGCCTATATTTTATCCCTAATATCACAGAAGTTTCTTTTCAATCAGGGGAAAATTCATTCGTAAGGAACAAGCATTGCCTTCTTTTAAAACCTTTCCCACACAAAATTGAAGAACTAACATCAGCATGGGAGCTTTTAAGCAAGGGAGTGGATAACCAAGATGATCTTGACGAGAAAAAAGCTGCCAGCAGCCTGCGTTCAGCAAAGCTGTTTTTGAAAGTAAATCCTGCCAAGGGAAAATCTAGGCTTCGAGAAATTCTTAAAAAATATCCAGAGTCTAAAGCGGCAAAGGAAGCCCAGAAAATACTGAATCGACTATAGAGAGTTCAGGGCTTTAGAACCGGCTACAGTTTTACTTTTCAGTTTTGAGTAAAAGTTGATTCGATTAATGAAAGTGTTTGAACATTTCGAAGTCAAAGTAGTTGCTGGATGATCAACTTTTATTGCTATTAACAATATATTATCTGAATTATAGGCTTGAATCAATTCTCGATAATGAGGATGGTTAATTATGAGGTAGGAATATTATGGCTTCTTCAACTGTACCATGTCCTCACTGTGGTAATACAGGATCGTACGATACTCGTAATACTCAAAATTCGTCTATTGTTGTGAATTGCCGCCATTGTCATAAGAATTTTTATATCGAAATTCGAAGTGGGCAGGTTCAAAGTGTGAGAAAGTAGAGAGTGTTAGATGGGTTTATTCAATGTCTGGAAACCCCCTCATACTGTTTCGAGCTAACCCGAACATACTGAACCGAACTCAACTTCATCCGATCAGACAGATCATGGCCGCCGCCCAAAACAATCACACTGATCCCCTTTTCTTTCATCAAGATCTTGATCATTTCATCTTCCCGTTTCTCTTCGCCATCTTTATCAAATCGAACCTTACCATCTTTGCCCACAGGATTAGCCTTTTCAAATGCTTCGGCACTTTCAAGAGGCAAAACAGATTCTAACATTGCAGAGATCTCCAACTGAGCGGCTGCTCCCATCTGTAAACAGTCCCTGCGATACTGTTCTTTCAAAAACAGATCTATGACTCCGTCACCTTCTGGGACTTCAAATTCCCGAAGCGTTTTGATGAAGCTGTTGAAGGCACTCAGATTCTTTTCAGTGAGTCCTTCCAGAGACACAGACCGAACATCGTGTTTTTCGATCAAGTAACGCAGGATCTGTTTTTGCTCTTTCTGGACCGCTTCGACATCATTCAGGAATTCAAGATACTGCTTTTCAATTTCAGCTTCAGTGGCAAAATCTTCTTGGGAAACGAAGTGCCAATTTAACAGATGAATGATGATCTGCTTTGGTTTGAATTTTGTTGGTGTGGAAGTGACGGAATGGACTTCGGGGAGCTTGCAAAGCTGTCGGCTTGCAACATCTTCGTGGATTGAAGATGTTGCAGAATCTTGATCTCCGAGAGACCAAAGTCACTCCAAGGCATCGCTGTACTGCAAAAAGCCCTACCAACCTGCGAGATTTCAAGCGATTTCGAAAGGAAATCTCCAACCCAATTAACACGATAACTTCGGTCATCAGATCTGTGGCAATTCAGAATATTGACTTCAAATCCCAGCGAATAAATGAGAAATAATTCTGAAAACACAGCAAAAGCCAAGCCAAAACAGGCTATATTCACAGAAATTTCACACATGAAATGTACTATAGTGCATTAAAATGTTTTTTAAATCTGCACCTGAAAAATAGCACAATAGGTGTCAAAATGTTTAGATTTTGCTTGTCTCCGCATTTTTGGCCTCTTAATATGTAGCCTACTTTTCTCTTAAATATCTCCGACAGTTGCTCAATTAACAGGTATAAAATGAAAGAGATAATGTTAGTAATTGTGCTGATTATTGCGTGTATAGGGATTACTCAACAAGTCCAGCAGATGCTTTACACTGATTCACAAGGACAACCTTTGAGCACCTACACAAAGAGAAAAACAAAGCCATTGGAAAAGGCATTTATTGAGCGACTGCAAATTACTGGTGAACTTGGCTGGAAAAAAAATCCAGAGCTTGTAAAGCGATATGAAGAATTAGAGAAAATGCAATATGAATCTAAGGAAGATGATGATGTTAATTTTGCATTACTCGCTAAATAAATTCCAACAGTTGGAAAATTAAAAGCCCTACTGAATTATTTCAGAGGGCTTTTTTATTTCATATCCCCAAAAAATATGAATCAAACAAAATATACTGTACGTGATCATAATGACTGAAATAGACCTGCGTTGTGACTTGATTTAATAGGACGATTACGATTATTGAACTTTTAGGAGAAACAGTATGGATTGGGAGAATGTCTTTCAGTACGTTGCCAAAGATATACCTGCGACGGTAGACGATATTACTTATCTCCAAAAGTCCGTACTCGCCCCGCTGACGAAGAGCGAGATTGTCGAGATCAATTCACAGCAGCAGAATCCGTTTTCGGTGTCTGACCCTTTGCACGAAAAGTACCAGACAATCGATCCGTCAAAGTGGGACATTCCCATGCGACAGTTTCCAGATGCGTTTGTTGCATTTCTCGAGTGGTCAAACGGCGGGAACTTTCTTAGGGGCGAACGTGAATTCAACATGTTCTGTACAAAGTCGATTAGGGGATACTTGCTTGCGTACCAGATACCAGCGTACATGCCGGGGGCAGTACCTTTCGCTTTCGATGGAGGTAGGGAGTTCTACCTCTTTGATATGAGAGAAGAGATGAATGATGGTGAATACCCCATTCTGATGGCACACAGTGAAAGTCTGGGGTGGGACCAAGACGATGCAATCAGAATTGCCGACACTTTCATAGAAGCCATTACTGAATCTTGAGGAAAGCGATCTCTGATAGATAATGGCTCTGATTGATTCTTGAAATGCCATGACCATATCCATCGTTCTCAGGATCGTTTTTCTGGTCAATCACTTTTGGGACAATCTGACGTTCATTTCCAAACACATTTCTTCGAGTGCATTCCAGCAAATCCGACTTTTATGTTTATAGCGATCCCGTCTCTCCACTTTCCGCTCAAGAACACAACATCGTACCATTTACGTGTTTTACCTCCACACAAGGTGCCAAAACTTAAACTAAGGTTTAATTGTATTCCCGAAAATTCCGTCGAAACGTCAGTTGGATTATGACTGCGTTTAATTGGTAGGAGTTATTCGAATGAAACATGTGGCAAAGGAGAATAAAATCACAATAGATCATAAATCTTACGCAACTACCAGCGAATCTGATTCGCCTCAGATCGGAACCCCTGTTGAAAGTCTGCAAGTATTGCTTACCGAAGACTGTCCAGACCAAGGGCGTCTCTATCTTGGGTTCCTTCAAATGGCAGGAGCAGAAGTCACTTTGGAGTGCTGTGGGCGGTCGGCAGTCGATGTCGTAAGAAAAACACCGAAGTTTTTTGATGTCATCGTGATGGATTTCCAAATGCCGGAACTTGATGGAATTGAATCCACCAGACAACTGCGTGAACTTGGGTATGGAGGTCCAATCATTGCTATGACAGCGTTTGGTTCAGAAGAATTGAAACAGTCTTGGTTTCAAGCAGGTTGCAATGAGTATCTCGAAAAACCGTTGAAGAAGAGTGAACTTCTTGTTGCCGTTATTCACCACATGAAAGTTTGAAAGTTAGCCGTACGAGGCATACCTGTGTGACCTATCAACGCCAGAAATAACCACGAGATCTCTACTGCTTTTGTTTCATGCCTTTAACATCTGGCCAATCAGATGGAAATGGGCATTGAACCCAAGCTATCTGCTCAGGTCCGCCAAATTCCGTACAACTCTCGCCTACACCGAATTGCATCAATTTCATTCGACTATGAAATTTGAATGCAACGCATCAGTAGATCAGCGTGATTGCAAAACGGGTATCGAGATCGGAATAAGATTCCAAAGTTTCTTTCAGAAGAACAAGTTCCTCTTGAATCTCTTCTTTGGTAAACGATTCAAAATCCTCATCCTTGCAATCAGCTATGCGTTTGATCAAATAGTCTACCGTTTCAATTCCGTCCTCTATTACGAAGTAGAGCGACGGTGAAGAATCTGGATCGTGATGAACGAATTCACTTAAAGGAATAACTTTGATCTCGCTGGCCAGCCTGTCCAGCGTATCAAGTTCCAAG
>TARA_R100001132_G_C3275779_1_pt1 | contig 22799 bp, 22 predicted proteins | sample TARA_R100001132 | Tara Oceans TARA_R100001132 (sample SAMEA2621247) | marine metagenome | biome: marine biome (ENVO:00000447); feature: mesopelagic zone (ENVO:00000213); material: "saline water (ENVO:00002010), including plankton (ENVO:xxxxxxxx)" | depth 800 m | reverse complement strand
TCCGGCGGATGAAAAATCGCTGGGGCAGTTGCACGAATGAGGGGCGAATCCTGCTGAATCCTGACCTGATCATCGCTCCCAAAATGTGCATTGAATATGTGATCGTTCATGAACTCTGCCACTTACAGGAGTATAACCATAGCCCACGGTTTTACCGATTGCTGAGAAAAATCATGCCGGACTGGGAACAGCGACGTGAGCGATTGAATGCCTGTGTGGTGGATTGAAAGTACGGAGATATAAACATAGTGAATTATGACGATCCACATTTGAATGAAAATGAATTACAACTACTTGAATATTTAGAATCGCACTGTGCTTCTCCAGATTCATCTGAGGCGATCAATGCATCTTCTATATTAAATGACTTAGGTATTGGCGAAAAATTACTAGCTGAACTTGCAAATAATTTGTCGGGATTAGAATTAATTCAAGGTCGAAAAGTCGATGCTGGAATTTATACCAGAATGTGGATTACTCCTCTAGGAATACAATACTTTCGAACATCTCGAAAGCAAAATGTAGAGAAACTATTCATGGAACAGATGCCTTCAAATGAAACGACGAATATTGATAAAAAGAAAATATTTGTTGTGCATGGCCGAAATGATGCGGCACGCAAAGCAATCTTTGAATTTCTTAGGTCTATTGGGCTACACCCGCTCGAATGGTCTGAGATAGTTTCAGCAACGGGTGAAGCTGCCCCTTACATCGGTCGTGTATTGGAAAAAGGTTTCTCGCTCGTCCAAGCAGTTGTCATTTTAATGACACCAGACGATGAGGCTCGATTGAGAGAGCAATACCATGATCAACAAGATCCAGAATTCGAAACTGTTTTGACACCACAACCAAGACCAAACGTTTTAATAGAAGCTGGCATGGCTATGGGACTCTTTCAAAACCGCACTTTAATTATTGAATTCGGGAAACTCCGTCCTGCAAGCGACATTCTTGGTAGGAACGTTATTCGTATCAGTGATACTTCACAATGTCGACAAAATATAGCAACTCGATTAAGGGATGCTGGTTGCGAAGTAAACACCAATGGTACAGATTGGATGAGTGCTGGAAATTTTCAGTTAGCATTGAACGAAGATGACTCAGAAACAAAATCTGTCGATCCCCTGAGAGGAGGAAGGAAAGAGCCATGGCGTCAAGAATTCAACAACCTCTTGCAATCAATCAGCGTCAATTGGGCCAAGTTTAGTTTCGTTGGCCCCGCTGAAATAGGCGATATTAAAGATGCTTTGGGAAAATCAGTAAATGATCTGAGCACTTTCATGGCAGAAACACAGCAATTGCTTGATCAAGAGACCTCTCTTCAAATACAGACCTTAATACAAAAAGCCAAGGAATTAAAAGATCGTCGGGTTAAAAGAAGCTCATTTCGCTCATCCAGAACAGGCGAACCGCTTGATGAAAGTGAAGAAACACAATATCGAAAACTCGTACAAGAATATTTTGATGAAATCCTGAAATTACAGGAGTAACAATACTTGTCCTGTATAATAACTTGGCGATCTAGTTATCAGCCGTTTTCAGATTCCAACCCTTAACATCTAGTTCAAAATTCTGCTTCCACATTAATGTGCGAAGAGATTGAGTCGAAATGATGAACAATTTCTCGAAATTCATTGAAAGTGTGCTGGCATGTACTGGTGGACTATGGCTTGGTCTCGAACCTTACTATTTTCTTACAAATACAGCAGATGAAAAAATAACTTTCTTTGGATTTCTTTCATTAAGCATCGTATTGGCGATCATTTGGTTTTTAATTAATGGCTTTTTCTTCTCGGGATTCCTAAAAAATTCATTAGTAATTAAAAGCAATGGATTCGACACAAAAATACATATTCTATTCGGAGACCTGTTTAAGCAGGACGGTTGGTCCATGATTGCTGTAAATGAGTATTTCGATAGCAAGGTTGATGAAAAGCATGTGGCATCAAATTCCCTGCATGGCGTCATGCTTTCGAGATACTGGGCTGGAAACACTGAAGATTTTGATAAGCAAGTTCAAACTGAGCTTCGAGCTGTAAAACCGCTGAAAAGTAATTCAAAGAGCACTAAGTCTGGGAACACTGTAAAATATCCGGTGGGGACTACTGCTGCTGTTAATCAAGGGGAGCAAAAGTTTTTGTGTGTAGTGCTTACAAAAACAGATCCGACCACTCTCAAAGTATCTGCTGATTCGCTGGCTTTACATAAATCATTACGTGGAGGGTTATGCAAGGCACGAACTATCTGTGCTGGCAAACCTTTAAATATTCCGCTCATTGGAAGTGGAATTGCAGGCACAGGAATCAAAACGAATATTATTGTTGACCTAATACTTCTGGCAATATTTGAAGAAACTAAGAGTCAAAAAATCACGAACGAAATTCGTATAATATTACCAATTCAAAAGAAGAAAGACATTGACTTGGTAACACTCCAGAAAGATTGGCAGTAGATATATTTGCAACATATCAGACTTGTTCAAATCGGAATGATAGCCATATATCAACTAGTATAATGGTGGGCCCTCTAAAGTGAAGCACATTTTTATCTCACATACTGGACATGATTCAGATATAGCAGATCGACTATATAACGATCTGAAAGATGTGGGGCATGATATTCGCATAGACCTAAAAGAGCTTACACTCGGCGATGATACTATTGACTTTATGAATGAAGCAATTGCTGATGCACACACTGTTTTGATAATATTCTCAGAACATACTGAATCGGCTGTGTGGCAACGAAAAGAAATCAATGCTGCCGTATGGAACGAAACTGCTCAGGATGGAGGGAAGGTTATTGTAGTGAAGGTTGGCAATGCTACTCTTCCTCCTCTTCTTGGGCCTAAGACATATGGATCGTTAGATCCTTCCCAGTACAAAAGCACCCTTCAACGACTTTGTAGCGAGATTGTATCTGCTCCGTCCGCAACATCAGTGGTTGGTGAGGCACTAAGTGAAAACTCAACCAACCCATTCTGGAGAGTTCGAGCAGAATATTTCGAAGAAATGCCGGTTTTAATGGCACAGGCATTCTCGCCTCCGGTCTCAGGGACTTTTTCTAACTGGGAGGAAATGTTGCCCTGTTTTTTGGAAGGTTCACGAGGTACTGGAAAGACAATGCTACTTCTTTCGCTTAGAGCTCGCATCCTTGCAGCCCGTACCATGACACCAGACTTACAATTACGCAGCAAAAAAGGACTTGCTGAGCTATTTGGGATTTTTATACGTCTCGGTAGAGGTGCAATCTGCAATGCGGGATTTAATACAACTGATGGTCATTTGAAAGATGAAGTCGACAAGACTGATATAATTCAACTTTCCGATTTATTCTCACAAGAATTTTATCTTTGTATCATTGAGAGTTTAATTTCAGAAATCATAGCATGTATGAATGAGGGACATATAAGTCTTGATTCTAATTCTCAGTCAGATCTTGCTACCTCTCTTGTGAAATGTGTTTGTGGTAGTTCAGAGCGGCTTATTGATTGCGATGAGTTACTTGACCATTTCGCAAAAATGCATGAAGCCCTTTCGGATTTCATACGTCGTAAGTTTATCTATCGAGAATCACCACGTGTTCCATTTACACATGTAGATATCAAATTGTTCAAAAGAGTTGTTTCTCTTGTCCGAAGGCATGTAACAATTCTCAAAAAATCGCAATTTACCATATTGTTGGATGAATATGAAAATCTACTTGATTATCAAAAACTTGTTGTAAATAGCTTAGTCAAATTCGGTCCTCCTGATTTCTCAGTGAAGGTTGCCCGAAAAGCTGGGACAATTGAGACATCAGCTACTAACGCTGGTCAAGAATTGCAGGAGAAGCATGATTATACACGGATACCTCTCATCTATTCTGTAGAAGACGATGAAGATTTTGGACGCTATCTAAAGTTACTGGATAATATGGTGAGAAGAACACTGAGCAGCCACAAAATGAAGGAGTTGGGGCTCTCAGAGTTGCTGCCAGCCGATGATTCACAGGAACTATCCTATGAGAACCAGCTAGAAGAAATTCTCACATTACACCGAATTGGCATTGATGAATTCAATGGATTGACTCCACAGAAGCAAAAAGCACAAATCAGCTACTATCGAGAGGCAGCAATCTATCGATACCTTTATGGAACACCGGGGAGAAGGACAAAGAAACGTTTCAGTGGTCATAGAGATCTTGCTTTTGTGAGCTCTGGTGTAATCCGGTATTTTCAAGAAATCGTCGGGATGGCATATCATCTGAAACAAAACAGCGATCCCAATGTTGATCCAATTGCATCGAAGCATCAGACTGAGGCCGTTTATATTGTATCTGATCATAATTTATCTATGTTAAGTAAGAATGTTGAGGAGTTAGGAGAATCGTTGAAATATTTCCTTTTGGATCTTGGTGACTGTTTAAGGCAAAAACTTCTCAAACACACAAGCGAACCAGAAGCCGGACGGATAGCGATTCGAGATCCCGAATTACTTTCCAACGACCAATTTACTTTACTAAAAAGATTGATTCATACTGGGGTTAAAGAAGGCGTTTTCCAAACTGTGGAAGGGCGTCCCGGAATACGACCAAAACATGTGGAAGATCCACAACCTGTCGAGATTAATATTGCTAGAATCTATGCTCCTACTTTGCAAATCAGCCCTCGACTTCGCTGGACAACTCCATTTTTATGTAGTGAATTAGCGGGACTTCTTTCGTCAAACGATCGAAGAAAAACAAAGTTAGAAATTATAGAACGAGTAATTGGAAAGAAGAAAAACAAGAAGGAGAAAAAGTCGAACGAGCAACAAGGGACGTTGTTTAAGGATGAAGACGAATGAAACTAATATTCGCCCCCCAACTACTGCCCGAGTCAAGTCTGCTTATAGTCTGTGCAAGTCACGAGGAGCGGTCTAAAGGAATGATTTCACGTCTCGGTGAATGGTCACCATCTAAGACATTATTATTACATTATTCGGACACAAATGATCTTGGGGAAAAACATCGTAAAGAAATAATATCTGAGCTAGAGCCTCGTTGTTCAACTTTAGACTTTTCGTTTGAAGAAAATCAAGTAACCAAAAACTTTGACCAACAACGACATCATCTTCGGTCTACTATTGATAGCCATGGCGACAACCCCATCATTGTAGATGTGTCCGTATTAACCAAGAGACACCTTTTGCTATTATTACGATGGCTTGACGATTGCGAATGCTGGGATAGACTGTGGATTATTTATTCAGAGCCTGCTGATTATGAAATCGAAGGATTTCTTCCACTTTCTTTCGGTGTATCATCAGTGCAACAGTTACCGGGTTTTTCGCCATCTCCAAATCCAAGTAGACCATTACATGCTGTAATGTTTCTTGGCTACGAAGGTGACAGAGCTTTTGCGACCTATGAGCTTTTACAACCCAAAAAAACGACAGTAATTATACCTGAGCCACCATTTAAACCTGAATGGTCAGGACGAACAGAGAAACTCAATGCTAACCTCTTGTCTACGATTGGTCAGTTTTCTATGGAAAAAACTGATTCTTTAGATCCAGAATCATCGATATCCATGTTATCAACTGTACTTGGTCACCCTACAGAGAGATCTGAATTTAGTCGGGCTTTATGTCCTTTAGGCACCAAACCTCAAACAATTGGTGCATATCTTTATATTCGACAGTGTATTGATCCTCCAGCAGTGATATATTCAAGGGCACTTCGTCATAATCACAGTTACTATTCTCGTGGAGTTGGTGCAACATGGTTAATTCATCAGCCTTGATGATACCTCTACCGACTCGCATCGATAGATACCCAGCCAAGATGATCTCCCACCTTGCAGATCGACTGGTTTCTAAGTACGCAACAAATGCAACTCATGTGCTTGATCCATTTTGTGGTTCAGGAGCGGTATTGCGTGCAGCAATGGCTCATAATATTCAAGTGACAGGCGTAGACATTAACCCATTTGGGGTATTACTTTCTAGTGTCAAAGTAGAAGGATTCGATCCGAAGAGAGCACATGATTTACTCAATGGGATACTCCGAGATTCCGAAAGACATAAATTGCTCCCTATTGATTGGGATATGAAGAATTACTGGTTTACACCTGCAACGCTTGAAAAACTCGAATCTATTCGAGCAATTGCATATGAGCGTAATCTACATTCGTCGAAATCAGGAAGGGCAGTTTTGCTATCAATCGGCCTTGCTGCAAGGCTTTGTTCGAAAGCAGACCAAAGAAGTCCAAAGCCATTTATCTCAAAAACTGCGAGAAAACGCCGTCGAGGAAAACATTATTCGCCAGCTCCTATCATTACATCTCTCCTAAATGATCTGAGCACTTTATACGGTACTCGGAGATCAGTAAAAGGAAAGGTTATTACCTGTGACATAGGAAATAGTGATAGAATTCGTAACATGGAAGGAAAATGCTCTCATGCTATTACATCTCCTCCCTATATCAATGCTCAGGACTATTTTAGAAACTCGAAATTAGAGCTATATCTACTTGAGAAACTTATACCTTTCTCGGTTAAAAACATTAGAGATAAGTTTATAGGCTCCGAGCGTGGCTTGGACTCGACCGTCATAAACTCTGAAAGAGCCGAGATTCATAGAAAACGTGTTCCACAGCTCTTGTATTTGGAACAGCATAAGAGAGAACTCGCCGTTATCGTCCACACTTACTTACAGCGTATGGAAAATGCATTTTCTGCTACAAAAAAATCTATGAATTCTGGAGGAACTTTAGTAGTTGTCTGTGGCGATAACTTAATCGGGGGGAAACGGATTGTCACATGGAAAGTGTTGAATGAGATTCTGACTGATCTCGGTTTCATTCTGTTTGACTCATTCGAGGACAAAATCCGAAATCGTGCAGTTGCTCCATCCAGATGTGGTCATAAAGGGTTAATTAAACAAGAAGTAGTTTCAGCATTCCGACTTTCCGAGTGCCCCTAATGATCTTCTACGAAATATAAATTTCATAACAAATTCAGAAATGAGCCCACCAATCAATTCCAATGGTCTCTTTGAATATCAATACCATCTGTGAATAATAGCAAATCAAGTTGAGGCAATGGTCGGTTGAATACCACCACCTCAAAGAAACATCATTCTCAACCTCGAATCCAGTTCATACTCTCCTCTCAGGTGCTTCACCATAGCCAATTGAGCTTCAAGTTTGTGCTGAATCTGCGGATGTTCGAACAGGGTGTCAGGCGAAGAACTGGGATCATTCTCTTCGAGATTATATTCAATGCTATCCATCACTAATTGAGCGATTGTCTGAGCCAATCCCACATCGTTTCTGCGACAACACACAATGCACATCCCGACACTCTGCTTCACGATAGATGCAATGGGATGAATCTCTCTCATCGGAGCAGACCATTCGTCACTGTTGCCCATGAAATCCATGTCGAGGGCGTTCAGTTGATCTTTTTCAGGGATCATGTCGCCCAACAATGAATCCCAAAGGTCATTCACTATCACCTGCGATGTTCGAAGGTCTTGTTCTGACAGATTTTCTTCGAGGAGATCAGCATGTGATGCCAGCAGGCGATCAGCACACCAGACAGAAAACAAGCATCGTTCAAAATGACGGAGCGAGCGAAGCTGTTTCGTCATGAATTCGGAATAGTCGTCGAAATCGTGGATTTGCTTTTTCATCAGCAAAGCGTTTCTATGTTTCCTTGTTCTGGGATTTGATGAGGCTGGCTATAGCTTGAGATATATCATCATCTTTCAGAAGCCTTTGAATGTCTTCGGTATCAATAGAGGGAGATGCATCTTGCACGAGTAGGCGTCGAACTGTTTCGTTTAGATCAGACGCATCATTTTCATTCAAATTAGTTCCACCATCTAAATGATCTTTCATTCGCTGTAGAAACACATCCGAATGTAGCTGGTTTAAAATCTCCTGATTGTCATCTGGAATTCCTTCTAACATTTCTGTTCTCCCTGTTGGGCTGACAGTTCAGTTCCTGAGAATGAGATGCTAATCAAATTATAGCGTTTTCGGGTGGGGAATCCATTTATGACCCCCACCAGAAAAATCATACACGCACACAAGCCCATCGAGTGCTCTGGAAATTTCTGAAATTCGATTCAAAACCGGTTTCAAATCATTCTCATCGTCGATGTGATTTGGAGATTTCCCCTGCCATATATCATGACAGCGACGGCACACCAGAATGAGCCAATCTTCATTGAAGAATCCCTGATCGTAACGTAGATGATGTGTGTCGATTCCGGGTTTTCCGCAAAGCTGACAAAGCCCATGATCACGCTGATAAATACGTTCTCGGGTACACTGCCATTTAACAGTATTATAAAGTGAATTTTGCTGCATACATTATTTACGCAGCAGAAATCATTTTCCGATTTTAATATCCTACTCTGATCCAGTCGATTCTCTGTTCCGGTTCTCTGCTCTCATTGCTGAGCAAAACATCAAGTTTTGATGCGAGTTGTTCTGCATCCTCAATCGATAAAAACACATCATTTACAACTATTGGATTCTGGTTTTCAAGATCAGCCTGATCCTCAGAATATATTGAGAGCAGAGTATGATTGATTTCAATCTGAAATGTCCGGGCTTCATCCATGGTAAGAATCAGGTAATCATCATCGCCTGTCTGGATTTCAATAATTCCATCCCTAAGAACTTGTGCTTGGCTGCTCATTCACGTTTCCTTTTTTGCTCAACCATTTGAATTCATCGATTTCAAGCTTTTTTAGAATCTTATTGATAGTATTTATAAATTCAATTTCTGGTATCCGTGAATCAGAATTATAGTGATCGTTGAATGGCGTAAGAGCATGACAAAGATATTTCTTGGCAATATTGGTTGACTCTAATCTTAGATTTCTCGCATCAATATCATTTAGATCATCGCCCATAATGAGGATTTGATGTTTGATGTGTCTTTGAAATTCGTCAATGAGTCGTTGTGCCTCCTGATAGTTATTACGGATATTGTCTGGATCAAAACACACCCTCGAAGTAATGCTTTCGACATCAAAGATATGTTTTTTGTGTAAGGGATCAGCCGCAGCAGCTTCCTGCTCGGCTTCGACTCGTGCTTGATACTCATCTGAATCCCAGTGATCATGAAGTTCTTGTATTCTCTTTTCTTCGGCTTCGTCTTCTCTGCATTTCTTTAGTTTTCCTGAATAACGACTGACCAGAAATCCTCCGAAATTACCTCTGGTGACCTTGCCCTTCTTCCGGTTATCCTCGTGCCATTTTTTTGTGTTTAATAAGAATTCATGAAAGCAGTCATAGCTTTCCATGAGTTCAACAGAGATTTCGATGGCTTTTTCAGCGTGGCTTTGTGCCATCAGTCCCTGACAGAGCTTCCGCCATTCGTCGTAGACATCACCTTTAAATTCATAGTTATTAGGATCTGCTGGGGGCTTCGGAGCTTTGACTGCGATTTTTTCGCCCTCTGGAATTGGTCGGAATAAACTGAGGTGATTGTCAGTCAAAGGTAATAATTGGACCCTGATTCGATTACCAACTTTCTCCCGGTTAATAAGACCGATGTGATCGAGATCGTTGAGGACAGTTCCGATTGTTTTTCGGTTGATTCCGTTTAGCAAAGAGCTGAGCCCTGTTTCAGTTGTGAACACTGATGACGATCTACCAGAAAGACTTATTAGCTGTGAGTAGACAGCAGAATGAGTTAGACCGAAACGTTTGGTTAATTTGTCGTATTTGAACGACGCCCCCTTTCGAGGCAGGTACAACTTGATGTACTGGAATTTGTCAAGCCAGTGATCGCCATCTGGTTTTGGGAGCAACCCAAACCAGTCAGAATCTGGAGTGATCGGGGACCATCTATTTTGATTGCTAATAATCATTGATCCCAGAGAGCTGAGTGATTTATTTACAGTTCTGGGTGACAGTCCAGTTTCATCAGCAATTCTACTTTTTGAAACAGCCCTGCCAACTCGATCACAATAACCCAGATGGCTGAACACAAGTCGTTTATGGAAGAGTGAATTGCCTCGTTCCTTGTCCAGTCGATCATAGAACTTACTATTCTTGGGAATGGTCAACAGTTTCAAGTATGAAATATTTTTTATTTTCTTGTCCATTAGTACCTTTCTAAATTGCTGTAAAATCCTTCATTTTTATGTATGCATGAGTGATGCATTTTTTGCCGATAATGATGTCTTTTTTCCTGAAAAAGTGATGCATATTTTCATGCAGATGATGCCTTTTTCCGAATTATCATGCAAAATGTCACACATTAAGTAAGTGTAAGGAACTCAAAAGTAAAAAACCTAAATAAGAAACCTCGTAAGCGGCGACGAGGTTTTTCCGCCTTTGGCGGTTTGTTTTTTACCTTCTTTAACTACCGGCAAAACACAACAGTTACAGGAGTGTGACCTGTGCTGTATCACATATTGCTGTGACTCTTCTGCCCTGTTGACTTGTGGCTGTCCAATGAGTGCAGGACTGAATTTCCTGAAATGGTGTGTTTGATTCTGTACCGGTCCTGCATGATGGAGATCGTATTGTGTCACTGCCCTGAACCGGGACGATGTTACAGTAGAAATTTGTTGCCATCCTCAATTGATCCAGATGAAAGTGATGCACTGAAACAAAGAGGAGCTTGGTTTGACCCAAGCTCCTCTTACCACATTCATCCAGCACGATTCAGTTACCAGTAATAAATACGATGCTTAAAGCCTTTTCTGCTTTGAACAGTTTTTCGATATCAGATCAATTACATTGTTGTTATTAATCAATAATCAGAAGACTGCATGGTGTCTCTGGATATTCCAAGGAGTCCTTTGGTGAACTCACCGCTCAAGAGCATTGGTAGTTCTGGATTATTAAGCAGCTTCATTTGAGAATTATCAATCGTAGATGTTACCATTCCTGACCGATCTTGCAGTTGTTAACATCGTCAAGTGGCAAGCGTATTATTGAAATCCCATTCGTCTGCATCCAAGATCTGTCTAATTTGCTGAACTAGACCTTCCATCGTAAGTTCGTCGCCTTCCTCCATGCAAATGGTATCAAAACAGTCAACGACCGCTTCCAGCACCATTCCACAATGTTCCTCCTCCATACCTCCAATTTCAGCATATTCGAGCATTTTATTGAGAACTAATTTTGCTTTTCTGGAGTCTGTGAGCTTTAGTGACGGTTTTCCTGTATTCTGCTGTTCTCTTTTTTGAACCTTTACTTGTTGCCATAGATCATTCTTATATTCCCAATAAATCAGAAGCTGGTATTTAAGCCCTTCTCTCTCTTCAATCATCTCTACTTTTTTCAGTAACTTCTTTTTTGAACTGAAATCAATTTTTGAATAAACATGATCTTCTTCCAAATGGTCTATCCATGAAGTTCTATCCTCCTCATTTTGAAAAATATGAATGTTGCTCTCAGGGGCACAGTCATCAGGGAATGATGTTATTAACAAAGCGTATGAATTGGTTTTTCTTTTTGACATTTTTACCTCATTTCTAGTTCAAATAATGCAAGGATCCGTGCTGATTTAATCTAAGATTATTCCTTGCGAAATACTTTTGACGCCTCATCAAACTGTTTTTTAAATCCCCTTGCAATTTTGTACAAAGGATGACATGGACCCTGTTGTATAATGTTTTTGTACCCAGCGGCTTTAACTTCGTGAAAATTTTCGTACCATTCTTTGTCATAAACTTTGCAAACGAATTTATCTAAATTATTATCGATTGCTGTATCAAACTCATCAGGATCTTTGAAGCCAAATCGATTTGCTAAATAGACTCTGATCGTTTCGTGGATATCCATTGGACTTTTATTAGTGTCTTTTAGTTTGGACAAATCTATTTCGGTTTGAGGATCGTCCCACAAATTAGTCCAATCTGTATTTGTGGGAATCATCTTGTTACTTGGTTTATTTGTCATTCTTCCTTCCTCCATTTCTTTCTATCGTAGTCATTTTGTTTTCACCTCAAAAAATAAGATCACATAAATCGATGGATGAATTTTGACTGTCAAAAACAGAAAATCCATATGTGAAAATCATCAGATCTGTGGCTATTCTTTTTTTTGATCTCAAGAGCCACAAAATACAGGCATAGAAAATTTTGAGAAAATCACAAAAGCCATGGGATTTCATCTGTTAAAATGAAAATTACAACAGATTTCTCAAGGGGCACGAGCTCTCAACACCGTTAATGAAACGAGAGGAGAATGTTCTGTAAGTGACTATGACACCAATTGATAGCAGGAATAGTGGCTGGACTGGTTTCTGATATTCGGTTCACGGTTTTGCGTATAAAGGGATTTAGACCGTCCAGTGAAATGGGGGCCGAATAGACAGCACTGAGTCTAAGTATCGCACCATGATCGATCTCGTTTGAGGCTGTTGGTGTTAGACTCGGAGCTCCACATCCTCTGCTAGATGAGGATGTGGCATGGCTTGGAAATTAGTTTGGTTTTTAAAACACAATGGTGAAGCAGGCACTTCAACAAGCCCCTCAAGGAAATCAGTTTTGAGGGGCTTGTTTTATTACTAACAACCTTTGCTCTTTGAATCTGTGATTGTCAGAATAACTAGAACTGATTTAAAGATATCACAGGGGGAATACACGAATATTGTATTTGTTCCCTATTACAATTTGGAGCACACATAAACTATGGACACGCCTAAAACAACAAAATATTTGACGTTGATTCAAACTTACGTGATAGATCCTTTAGATAGAACGACTCTTTCCCAGAGTTGTTTTGCTACAGTTCTTATGTTGTGTGGATGCATCGATGGTTTCGGTAAACTGATCCATCCGGATGAAAAAGCACGTTCAGGTGAGCGTTTTAAATATTTTCTCGAACGTCTTGGACCGAGGTACAAAGAAAGTGAAAACGAACTTTGGGAGTTGCGTAACGATTTAGCCCACAATGCATTGAACGTTGCTGCTTATTTATCACATGTGCATTCGACTTCTATTGCTCACCTCAAAAAATCAAGCTGTGGGCAGTACCTTTTATTGAATACACAATGTCTGTTAAATGATTTCAAACAGGCATTTAACACATTGAGAGACGAGTTGTCAGAAAATCCGGAGCTTGCAGCAAGGGCTGAGAATCGACTTGTCGAAGGTGAAATACTTCATACTGACTTTGAAGAATGGGAAACAACGTCACCGGGTTCTATTAAATTTGTCAAATCCAAATGATTGACGGAATTTTTTACGCATGACCAGCATCTTTACTTACACTTCCTGCTGTTCTGACAGTTTTGTTCAACACATCCACAATTTGCATTGCTGGCGGCGAATCCTTTTCTTGGATCGATTCAAAACCAGTTTGCCGGTTTGCAAATGCAGCATAAGCAGCTTGCAACAATATTGCATCTTTTACATGCTCATCTTTTGAGCCATTATAAAAAGCTTCAAACGTGTTTAATGTTGTTGCTCTATGATCATAAAGAATCTGATTGTGCTTGTGTGACTTGTAGTTTTTTGAGCACCAAATAATAGTGAAAGTGAGTGTTGAAAATATCACCAGCTTTGCAAAGATGTATTGGATTGCTTCTGGTACAGATTCAGGTATGTTTGATTTCTCTGATGCTGAATAGAGAAAATATACTGCAACCCCTGCTGTTATCAAAACACTCGCCCATGTTAAACCGATCCAATTATTGGCTGAATCAGAGTGTGCGTTAGATTGTGTATGAAATGCCTCTGCATTCGCCGACACACCAGCATAAGCTGACATCTTTCGAATATTTGCAAGAGTGTTTTCAGCTTCTTTTCTGTGGTTATTCTGCTCTTTTATGCTATTTTCTAGTAACTCATCCAAAGCCTGATATTTGATCTCGAATTGCTTAACAACTCCGTTAGTTTTTTGATGAATCGAGTCAATGTCAATTGCTTGAATTCCGGTTACTGCTAAGGGCAGTAGAATACGGCTAAGAATTGTGTCTCTGGATTCAATGAATTTATTGATGATATTATCGAATCTGTCTTTTCCATTTCCATAACCATCGTCGATTCCAAAGTTCTCAATCTCAGAAGATAATTCAAGCACTTTTGAGAATGATGTTTCTAATTTTGCGAGTTGGGTGAATGGTAGTTGAGATAAGTCTCGATTGAAAAGAGGCTGAAATTTTTCCAGATATTCAATTATCAATAGTATTACATCGTCAAAGATAAGATCATTTGCAAGATCATTGCTTTGAATAAGTATGTCTGGATCAATTCTTTTCAGTTCCTGAATCTGATTCTCAATCTTTTTGAGCATTTGCGATTCTTTAAGATGAAGCATTTTGTTTCGCTCTTTCAAATGATGTTGTGATCAGCCAACACAGATTGGATTGAAGCCGTATTATGAGCTCAGGTCAGCTAAACCACAATCATATTATGGTTGCCTAGCCTTAATTTATTTCGTACTGCCTGCATACATACAGCATGGCAGCATTTAGCGATTATCTTGAAAACAAAGTTATAAATATCCTGTTCCGAGATGGAACATTTGACAGACCAACAGAAATTGCAATCGGTCTCTCAACAGAATTACTCTCTGATGATGACGCAGGCAACGTTGCAACAAAAGTTGCATCAGGTGTTGGTTACTCTCTACAGGTCTTAGGCCCTGACAATGATGATTGGGCAGATTCCAATATCAACAAAGATGGTTATGAAACTGCTTTGCTGTAATGGGCTCAAAAGAAAGCAAAAAAATGATCATGACAGACCACACGCAGCAGTTTACCAAAATCGATTTCGTACTGTGAACAGTTTTCGAAATCAAATTCCTCAGATCGCTGTTATTAACCGGCAATCAATAGACTGCTTAATTTCGACTGGAATTTGATGAAACAGGTCTGAGGCCTCCCCGAAGGAAACGGAATAAATATGAGACCAGTCCATGAGCATTTCGATTACGTTGGATCTACCAATGTCAATCGCATCTTCGACGTATTCAGAGAGTGCTTGAGTCAGTTGGAGGCGTTTCATTCCCCTCGAAACACACTCTGCCTCAACATCACAGCCGATGTATCGGCGGTTTAAATTCCGGCAGGCAACCGCAGTTGTAAATCCGCCTCCGCAGGGATCAACAATTAGATCGCCGGGAGATGAAAAATTATGAATTAATTTCACTGCCTCATCTAAAGGCTGTTGCCAATGATGCCACGATTTCTCTTTCGATTGAACGTGAACGGTGTCGTTGAAGCGGCCTTTCCGAATCGTTTCACCTTTGGAATAGACCAGTATTGGCTTCCAGCTTGAAGTGACTTTGTAGCTACCCAGTGATAGCAGTGTGGCATCTCCTTTATAATGAGACGATATTTGCCAGCGATATGTGAGGTGTTTTTCAAACTTATTCATGACTTGGGGGAGATAGAAATTTCCACTGTAGGTCATGAATATCCCTCCTGCCACAAGGACACGCTCAGCAAATTCAGCGAGCTCTTCAATTTCAGGAAGAAACTCTTGCCTGTATGGGATGTCAGTACATATCAAGTTGACTGACTCTGGTTCAATACCTGCCATCCTCTCCAGATCCTGAAAACGAGAGTGATACAGGCGAATATCATCTTCATTCACTGGTGCCACAGATTCAATTTGTTCCTTACGTTTCTTGGCATTTCGGTTTCTTTTGGCACGACGCTCAGACGTAACCATATCATAGGTTTTACCATTGCAGCTCTCAGGTAATTCTCCGATGATCTGGATTGCTTTCTCTGCTTCTCTGTCAGAATTTGCGTAAATTCTTTTCCGCTTTTTATTTCGAAGTTTACCGTCTCTTCCACGTAGCTTTTCGAACTTGTCAATTTGACCAGTTGCTTCCAGATGTTTCCGAACACTGGCGACAGTGTTTTTAGAAACTCCGACAAGATCGGCTAAATTGTTGTTTGCTATCTGAGGATCACGCACCAGATATTCTTCAATAACCTTTCGCTTTTGGCTTTGACTTAGATGACGGCGATTACAATTTAGCGTTAAGGCTAATTCGTATTTTTCATTTTCGGACTCAAAATTACGCACTATCCGAGGGCACTTAATTTTCAGTTCATCACAGACTCGTTGACGATGAAAACCATCAACAATTGCTCCTGTCTGATCTACAATGACTGGGTAATCAAGACCGTTGATTTCAATAGACTTTTTTAGAGTTTCGTACTCCTGTTCGCTCAGTGGAGGAAGAATCTGGTATTTAGACTGCATTATGGCGGCTCCTTTATTGACTATCTGGTATTTGCGTCGCTCTTTCTCAATCGAACCAACCCGCCATGATGCGTCCTGCTCTTATAAGACTGCATTGTCTTTGTGCGGAATAAGACGAAGCGATTAACAAAATTGCTGTTGGACTATACAAACGAAAAATATTAATGTTAAGTAAAAATATGAACTGCCCAGAATACTGGTGGCGATAAGCTCCAGTAAACTAAGGCATTTACGGTCGTCCAAAATATTTGGAACGCTCATGAACGATCTTAAATTCAGAAATAGACTGACTACCTTCCAAAGAAATTGAATGCAGATCACCCGTAGGGTATGTCAGATTTCGATTAATTATTTTATTGATTTGAAATGGTGGCTCTGTAGCGGGGATTGGTAACTGCGAACGCTATTTTCAGAGCAGCAGTTTGAATTGAATATTTAAAATCAGGGACTGGTTCTTTTCAGAAGGCTTCCCTTCCAGAACTCATTCAGGGTTTTTGGGCACAAAAAAATAATTTGCCTCATTCTTCCGGCTGACTAAAATGTAGTTCGAGCATCTTCATAATGCTCATTCTGCTCTTAATTGAGCAGTGGATTGCAATCTCCTTTTTTTACCCCAGTGCTTCCCTGTCGTAAAAGGTACGTGCAAATACAAAGTCTCAAGTCTCACAGAAAAGGAGATGAACCAATGCGTGGTCACGATATCCCACAAGCGGCCAAAAACAATACCATCAGGACATATGCTGATTTGCACCGCAAATTTGATCTTTTTTTGAACGGACAGATTACAAGCAACCTGCTTATCATCGCCCGTTCTGGTGTCGGCAAAAGCTCTTATCTCAAACAACATGCGGATTGGAGAATTACGGCTTTGCTCGAAGGCAATGTTAAAGCCCTAAAGACATACATCAAACTGTATCAAAATCGACATAAATTGATTGTGCTTGATGATGCAGAAAATCTTTGGGAGTCAAAAAATGGACGTGTTGTTTTGCGGGAGCTGACAGAAACGTCTTATCCCAAAACAATGTCGTGGGAAAGTACAGCAAAAGAGCTTACCGAAACTCAGACGCCAACAACATATCAGACAAACAGCAGAGCCTGTATCATCTGCAATTCATTTCGTTTTGGTCGCACTGACGAGACGGCAGCTATCATCGACCGATGCCAATGCTACTGTTTTAATCCGACAAACGAGGAAGTTGCACGATACGTAGCCGATTGGTTTTGGGACCAGACTGTTTTTAATTATGCTTGCGAAAACATAACACAAATTGACAATCTCACAGCTCGCATGTTCATAGATGCGTCAGATAGGCGTTCACAACAAGACAAAGAATGGCGAAACGAATTTGTGATGTTGTCGGGGGTTGATTACATCGTTCAGACTATCTGCAACAATATAGACATCAAAACATCAGTCGATCAAGTAAAAGAATTTAAACGTCTCGCTACTCAAAACGATCTTCCTGCCAGTCGAGCAACTTTTATGAGGCATAAAGCTGATTTAAAAGCCAGAGGTATGCTAGGTGAGAAACAACCTGCTTTGAAGCTCAAAGTTAAAGGGAGTCCTCCCGATATCCCTACTGGTGTCGAGGCAATTCTAGCAGAGGTAGAAGCGGCTCATCTGGAGGATAAATACTTTGGTGCAGTTCCGTTTTAATGAGACTTGAGACCTTTGTTTTTTGTAGCTGTACACAAAAATTTGCAAAATCGTAACTACCTCTAGGCACCCCTATCGTGTTTTTACTATCACACTGCCCTGCTCATTGGGGGCAGGTAAATCACACTTAAACTTTAGGGGGTACAGAAATGATAATGACGGACAAACAAAAAGCTAAATTGATCGTTTATAAAATCTCTGATTATGCAGAGATAGGGGGCATGCAATCCGAACATAGCTACATGTTGGTTGAGGCTATGTATGGTTATTTTGATAACATTTGTTTTTATGATGGAAACGAATTAACAATATCAAACCTACTTGAGGAAGTGCGAAAAATTATAGTGATTGATGAACGGGAATTAACAGACAGTGAAAAAGTACAGCTCATTGTGTCTGATATAGTTGATTATGCAGAAATAGGAGGACTAGATGAAGATGCTGATATAGTTCGTGAAGCTGTTTACAATTGTCTCGTAAACGCTGGTGACGAATCAACAATGACAGATCTTCTTCAACATATGCAAAAAATATTAGATGCTGATGAGTGGCCTAAAGAGCATCAGTCTCATACTGATGACTAGAAGGGGAAATGCAGATTCTCTATTGCATTATTTGTAATCAAAAGCCCTGTTGCTCTCTTTGAGTTTCAGGGTTTTCAAATCGCTATTCCCAAAAATTGTGAAATCAACTATATTAGTCCTGCCTTACTTGCACACTTACAAACGCTCGAACGTTTAAGCAGTGTCTCTTTCGGAACTGGGAACGCTTCCCAGTTCTTACACATAAACGATATATTCAAAGTGCATTTGCACGTACAGACAGAAAAGGAAAAATAAAATGACAATGAAACTTAAAGACCGATTAAAACAAGCTGAGCAAGGCACAGCTTATTGGTACGCCAAAACAAGCAAAGACGATTGTTTTAGCACATCGGGATTAGAAAAAATGTTGGCAGCGTCGTGAATCGACAATCGAAGAATTACAAGATGCGTTGAAAGATCGAGAAGAAAAATACACTTACTTCTATTGCGAACAATATCAAAAAGTTGGCAGAAGAATCGAGCTTGTGAAAGTTGATGAAATTGATTTACCTGAATCTGTTGCCGAAAATTAAACCAACATCACTATTATAATTTATGCTCTTTCCTTCGGAGAAAGTTATTTTCGTTCTACAAAAAAGAAAGCCCTGATTTAGTCACATATTTTGCAGGGCTCTTTGCACGGATATAAACACAATGAACAGATTTAATATCTTACTAAATATGAATGATGGGATTGATGAAAACACCATCAGGGCAACAGCCATATCAGACTTTGATTGCAAACAATACTCAATCAATCTCGATGAAGAATATGAGCATGTTAAAAGCATTGAGAGAAAATCAACAACAATCATTGTTGTGCATTACAATAGTTGGCATGCAGAGCCTGAGCAATTGTTGTTTTCAAATGCAACTGAGGTAGATTTGTTTTGTGAGCTGTTTGATGAATTGAAAGTTTAAGAACTAAAAACAACATCTATTTCGGTAGAGTTTTATTTGTCATAGTCCGGCAGCTCAATTATGAGTTGTGGGGTTTTTTAAATTGGATTCAAATATTTTCTTTACTGTCATTCAGTGATAGTGCCTCATTTAGCACCTTGGGTACTTGCTGGCATATCCAGTTGTCTTTGAAAATCTCAAGTATCTGCTCGTTTGTGAATTTAGTTTCGTTTAAAAGTAATGCAGCAAAAACGAATTGCATAAAACGATTCAAATTGAAACGCAAGTTTATCGTAACTGTTCCTGTATCCAAAGAAAGGCAATGTGCGTATTGATTTCTATTGTCTACGATTAACCCAATCACTCTGTTTCTAGTCTTCTTTGTATTGGTTAACCAAGATACTATCTCATCTTGTTCGTTGCATAATTCTTTAAGCCGCTTTCGTAGCGTCGGCTCGTGAGAATGCATCATCTTACCATTCAACCACTCATAATAGACATCAGGGCAATTATCAAGAATAGACTTTATTTTAATCTGGTGATCCTCAGATGATTCAGAAGCTTCTGGAAAACGATAACGATGAAATCCTTCAAGACCTTGAGCTAGTTCCATAAATTTTTGATCTTCATAGGTAAATTTGCGATAAGATCCAAGGTACAACCAGATTGGCATTCCTATTAAATCAATATTGTCAACCCATGCCTGAAAGTGTTTTTGTGGAGCATCTTTGATATGCCTCCACGTGAATAGCATCTCATAATTTTTAATAGGCTTTTCCACTTCGGGTGAAACCTTATCATGATAATAAACGGCTATCGGTTCACTTATGTTTTGAAGATCTTCGTATGGGTTTTCTTTGGAGCAAACCTTTATATCAAATGAATAAGCTTGTCTTTGTGTTGCAAATTCAATAAATGAAACAATTTTGTGCATGTATTTTGAAAAGGAGATGTCACTCTTTTCATCAAAATCGTGCAGCCTTAAAAACTGATCTACAGCTCTGATTGTTATTTCGGCACGGATGTCGATTGAATATGAAGTCTGGGAAAGATTTATTCCACTATGTGAATAGGAATATTCGATTGTTGCATTCACATAATCATCACTTAGTATTTTTACAGGTTCTGGTTGATTATAAGTGACACTTAAACCATCTATAGAATTATCGTTTCCGTTATATTCTTCATCGAATGCTTTTATCAAATGCCATTCTTCAAAATTGCTAATTCCAAACGAGATATTATGAAACATGAGGTCATCATAATTGTTGAAGTGTTCTCCAACTAACAGCCATGATACATGGTAGTGTGTGTCTACTTTTTTGATTGATGTTGGGTTTTTTAAATTGATGCTTCTGTTTGTACTTAAACAGTAATTTTTTAATAGAGTATATTTTTTGCCAGTACGAGATTCTCCTAATATTACTTCTGTTTCAGAAAAACCCTCTTCAACAAGAGAAAATGCCCCTTCAATTGCTAGTCGAAAACCATCTACGACGCTGCCAGATAATTTGCCTCGGAATTTACTTGAATTGTCATTAGGCAGCCACCAATCTGCTTCTAATATTATTTCTTCATAAATGCAATCGGCTCTTTTCAGTGACATAGATAGGGCCTTTCAGGAATAAGCTGAGTGATTGTTTGTATCAGTTCTCGTTATTCTGACAATCACAGATTCAAAGATCAAAGGTTGTTGGTAATAAAACAAGCCCCTCAAAGCTGCTTGCCTTGAGGGGCTTTTGAAGTGCCTGCTTCATTGTATTTTAAAAACCAAACTGTTTGCCAAGCCATGCAACAGCCTCATCCAGCAATGGATGAGGCTCGCCCTCCACAATGTTGTAATGTTTGTCTGACACTGTAACATGTGTTTGCCCTAAATACATCTGCTCCAGACGTTCGGAATATTGCATACTGATACTTGTGCTGCCAGTCTTGCGGATGTATTTCAATAACTTTCCATCAAATCCATACTCTGCCCTGATGTCTTGCCAGTTTCTTGACAGATTGTCATTACGTTTGATGATTGTCTTTCCATTCTCAATAACAATATGCTCGTTGATGATTCTTGCTTGACGATATGCACATAATGCATTGTCAGTATGTTTACAACGTTCCATTTCTTTTTTTAATAGCTCAATTGTTGTGTCCCACAATTTATAATTGACCATCGGCGGATTGTCATAATTTTCTGCCTTTGTTCTGACTCTGACAATACGTCCTGTATCTAAATCAATCTCATCACGTTTTAAGTGCTCCAAGTCAATCTGAGTAAATCCACAATTAAGCATCAACATCAGGTAACACTGATATCTTTGAGGCAATGGTTTGTTTTTATCAAAGATCTTTTTGAAATCTTCTTTTGTCCACAACTTATCCCGTTTGATTTCATGTTTCTTTTTCTTGTTCTGAGTCGCCCTGAAACTCAGATTTCTATCGTCGATGTTTTTAGGCAGATTCTCCAGTTTGCAAGCATCCTCACGCCAACAATAACGAATGAATGATTTTGCGTAATTAAAATAATTGCCTTTGTTGTTGAAAGGCTGTTGTAATAGAAACATGTAATAATTCTTGATTGTCTCTGTTGTGATGTCGATCATTAAAGAATCATCACCAATCCAGTTTCTGAATTTCAACAGTTTTTCTCTGGAGTCCATCAGAGTTTTCTTTGAAAGTTGACCTGATTGAGTTTTTGCACCTTTGAGACGTAAAAAATCCTCACACCAGTAACCAACCGTCTGAGGGACTCGTTTTGAGTCTGATATTGTTTGTGCTCTGTTCAATCTTTCCTGCCACTTGGCAGGCAGTAAATATTGTAAGTTACCAAACAGAGTATGCCCTGAATCGGTCTTGATGAATTCAGCATAGAATTCTTTGTTTTTGGTGCTGCTGGTGAACAGCATGAAAGGCAGAGAATCACACAATTCAGGTTGCAATAATTGCTCATCAATCCAAACCAGAAACTTATCGACCTGAGCAGCATTCTTTTTTTCTGTCATGGTTTCTGCACCATGTGAATCATACCATGCTTGCACATCTGCAAATAATTCTTTGTGATGGTGGTAAGATGCTGCGTTTGGTCTATCAAGGTCAATTTCTGCTTTGAGCTTTACCCATTCGAGTAAAGCTGCCTCATAACCCACTTTGGAGATCGGATGTTTGAAATAATGGATTTTATGATTATGTCTTTTTTTCCAGCAGCCTCTTGCAGGGTATGCCTGTAACTCAAGTTTAATGCCCTTTGCCTTTTGTCGTTGAGCCCAGTTTTGTATCCTTCTTGTATCCTTTTGAGTTGCTGTTTTTGCCATGACTTACAGACCTACTGATTGAAAAGTATGAGGTGCAATGAAGGATAACGCATCCTTTTCTTGTATCCTTTTTATATCAAAATAGAGTTTCGGAGGATACGAAATAGTGCGAATTCTAGCTGGAAAACGCACCGTGAGTATCGCTCTTAATCAGTAGGTTAAAGGTTCGATTCCTTTCGGGGGCAC
>TARA_R100001132_G_C3275791_1_pt1 | contig 23307 bp, 19 predicted proteins | sample TARA_R100001132 | Tara Oceans TARA_R100001132 (sample SAMEA2621247) | marine metagenome | biome: marine biome (ENVO:00000447); feature: mesopelagic zone (ENVO:00000213); material: "saline water (ENVO:00002010), including plankton (ENVO:xxxxxxxx)" | depth 800 m | reverse complement strand
CAAAACAGCGCTTATCGCTGTTGGCGCGGCGGCGTCAAGGGGAGTTTATTCAGCTTTCTCTGACAGGAGGCTGAAGTTGATGCGAAAAGAACTGACAAACGGTCAAACTGGTTTTTGTGGTAAAAACCAGTCTGACCGTGGTTCGATCAGTCGGTTTTGGGGGCCAGATTTAATTCCAGATCTTTGAAGCGAACTTCCATGGGGCCGCCGGAATGAATCTGGAAGGCGATGATGCCGGTCTTGGCGCCCTGGGGATCGTTGAGGTCGGTACAGAGATTTCCGTTAATGAAAGTACGAATCTGCGGGCCAACCGCGACGATGCGATACTCGTTCCATTCTCCTTCACGAACATAAGCTTCACCCGAATTTTTAAACAGGAGACCGCGACCATGTTCTTCATAGAGTTTTCCCCACCAGCCTTTACCGGCGTCTGCCTGGTAGCCTTTGACATGGCCGCCCGGTTCAAGACTGCTGCGAAACTGAATGCCACTGTTACCGGTGTTGGGTGTGAGTTTGACTTTGAGTTTCAGTTCAAAATCCCCTACCTGCAGATCGCTGACGAGGAATTCATTCTGCTTGATGCCCGGCGAACGTCCGACGATCTCGCCGTTTTCGACCGACCAGAGCTGACTGTTTCCGGTCCAGCCAGCGAGGTTCTGTCCGTTGAAAAACAGCTTCAGATTATCGGCCGTCGCCTGCATGGGAACCTGTTGCGAACTGGCCAGGTATGCGACCAGCGAACGGACTTCGATGCGGCTCAGTTGCTTCCAGAGATTGTCCGGCATCATCGATTTATCACTCAGGCTCATTTCATCAATTTCATCACGTGGTATGATGACCGTCTCGTTGGCGGTTGCGACGGTGACCGCGTTGTTATCTTCTTTCTTAATGATGCCGGTTACGATTCGTCCGGACTCGGTTACGATGACAGCGGGTTGATAGTCTTTCGCCATGACGGCACTCGGGTCAATCACATTGGAGAGCAGATAATCAAGGTTTGCCCGATTGGAACCGGTCAACTCAGGTCCGATTGCTTCCCCCGTGCCAAACAGTTTGTGACACTGCTGGCAGGTTTTGGCGAATACAGCGCGTCCCAGATTCAGATCGGGGGTGGGCTGCGGGCGTTCGATCATATTCTTGAAACTGGCGATCTGCTTTTTCTTATCAGCAGCCGACTCGCGCACGATGCCCCAGACTTTGCCAATCTTTTCATTCAGACTTTTGTCCTTGAGATTGCCCAGCTGGCGAATGATTTCCGCGGAGAGATCTTTAGCGGCGATTTGTTTGGCTTCGACAGCTGCCACGAGCTGATGCGCGTATTCGCGTCGACTGGCGAGCGTGTTAAGGGCATCCCGTTTTTCATTCAGATCGAACCGGGGATAACGTTTGAGAATTTCAGCAGCGGTGTCGGCGGCAGAGTAACCGGCCAGGCCGCGTAAGGCTTCCCGTCGCATGGTCGGATCGTCGAGTAAAGGAATCAGAATGGGTTGCAGCTCCGGGTCTTTCGCACCCAGTAAAGAAGCCAGTGCCGACTTGCGACCTGGGAGATCGTTCTGCTGACTGGCCACGATTTCGCGTAACTGCTGCATCGCCGCCGGATCTCCGAAGGTCACCGCCAGCGCCAGCGACTCTGATTTCACAACCGGATCTTTGCTGGCGATCAGTTTTTGACCGACCGTTTTCCAGGGTTCGGGCATCGGGAACTGACGACGTCCCCGCAGCGCGCTGTTGATGGAATCGAGAAAGACTTTCTGGCGGGCTGCGGTTGTCGACTGCCCCAGCTGTTCGACCAGGAAAGCGACTGCGTCGGCTGTTCCGATATCGGCAATTCGCCGCAGGGTATAGGACTCGATTAAAGGAATCTCGGAGGCATCCGCCAGCTGAAACGCACGTTGCATATCATGCGGTGCCAATGGCTCAATCGCATACCAGTACAACAGCGGCAGATTGTGATCGTTCTGATCTTCTGCATGACTGACCAGGCCAGACAGGATATCCCAGCGCTGATCCAGGGGGAGTCGATTGACGGCAGATCCCAGATACAACCGCACGACGGGAGAAGGATCACTCTGCGCGAGTTGAGCCATTTTCGCGAGCAGCGCCTGGGAAGGTGTTCCCGTTTCCAGAGCAAGCTGGATGGCCCAGCCCCGCATGAATTCACTGGGGTCTTTTAAAGCCTGCATGACTTTGGCTTCTGACAAACCGCCGGTCACATGCAGAGCCCATAATGCCCGTAGACGTCGTGTGACATCGTCATTCTGGAAAGCGATTTCTGCCAGTTGGGCATGGACTTCCGGATCGGGTCCCCGTTCCTGCAGAATGCGCCGAGACTGGCGGACGTACCAGTCGTTATCATGTAACTGCAGCTTGACGAGTTCGGCACTCGTCAGCTTCTGCAGATCGACTTTGACAGGTTTCGCATTGTTATACGCGACCCTGAAAATACGACCGTTCGAGCGGTCATGTTTCTGAAATTCACGATGATGACACTGATTCGTATCGTACCAGTCGATGAAATACACCTGCCCGTCCGGCCCATACCGCAGGTAGAGAATCTGTGAGGAACGATCGTTGGCGAACAGGAAATCGGGTGCGAAATCTCCTTCATAGCCCGAGCCTTTCCGTGCCAGCTGATCCTGATTCAAACGGGCGCCGTGAATGTTATTCATGAACAGCTGATTGCGATACTTTTCAGGCCAGTTTCCCCCCAGATAAATCATCGCACCGGCATGCGCATGACCGCCTCCGACCAGATCGGAGGCTACCCGGTCCGACTGATTCCATTGACCGCCGGTCCAGTGTCTGTGCTTCGCGATGGTCTTGATGTCATCGTAGGTATAAGGATTGAAGTGCTGTCCGGCCTGTCTGCGATAGCGGGCGTTCTGAACGATATGGAACAGGTGAGGAATCACACAACAGCTCAGGAAGCACTGCCCCTGATCGTTGAAGTCGACACCCCAGGGATTACTGGTTCCATGGGCGAAGACTTCGAATTCGTGGCGGGTGGGATGATAGCGCCAGATGCCGGCGTTGATGGGCTGCCGCTGATCATCGGGTGTGCCGGGCTTCCCGACTCGGGAATGAGTAAACACGCCATGGCATCCATAGAGCCAGCCATCGGGTCCCCAGATGAATGAGTTCAGCGTTTCGTGTGTGTCTTCATAATGCCAGCCATCCAGCAGAATCTGCGGTTCTGCATCGGGTTTGTCATCGCCATTCTTGTCAGGAATGAAGAGCAGGTAGGGCGCCTGTCCCACCCAGACGCCACCAAAGCCGACTTCCAGTCCGCTGACCAGGTTGAGTTTGTCCTGAAAGATTTTACGGGTCTCAAACTTTCCGTCGGCGTCTTTGTCTTCGAAGATCAGAATCCGGTCTTTTCCTTTCCCCTCGGGCTGTTTGCTGGGATAGGCATACGATTCGGCCACCCAGAGTCGTCCGCGATCGTCAATCGTCATGGCGATTGGCTGCTGGACATCGGGCTCGGCAGCGATGAGCGATACGGAGAAGCCTTCGGGAACCGTCATCACCTCAGCGGCTTTGTGGCCCGGCAGACCATCGTATTTCTGGGTATGTTCTTTTTTGGGAGCGTCATTGTTTGCCACATCCAGAGCGGCGGGTTTCTGATCGTGGAAGCGAAAATGATCGAAGTTAATGTGTCCCCAGCCACCTCGATGCTGATCGACCAGGCGGATGAAGATCTCCTTGCCCTGATATTTGGAAAGATCGACCAGTGTCTGATGCATGGCCTCATTGTTGCGACCGCTGGCTTTGGCAATCACTTTGCCGGTCGCATGGTCTACGATTTCCACTCGCGTGGAATCATGCTGTCCACCGCCGACATAAAAAGTGGCGTAGGGATGATCGACCTTAATCTTTGCGGAAGTCAACGTTCCGACAGGCTTGTCTTGCAGGAATTCAAAGGTGCCAACCCAGAACTGCCCCTGATGATTGCTGCGCATGTCAGTACGACGGGCCTGTACCATATCGTCTTTGGCAGGCTGCGACTGAAAAGCTTCGCCGTCTGCAATCCAGTCATTCAGATTCCCGAGTTCAAAGTCGACGTTCAGCCGCTTTCCTTCTGAATTCGTGGCGTAAAACTCTCCCGGCTTGAGCTCATTTTTTACGGAGACTTTCTCAGGCACAAACTTTTTCGGCTGTGCTTTTTTCCAGGTGGCTTCGTCCACTTTCTCTGTTTTGTGGAGCAGGACATAGGCGCCGGATTTATTCCCGACCACCAGATCCGGCAGCTTGTCGCCATTGAGATCGCCCGTGACGACCTGTGTTCCGACGCCGGATTTGTCATTGATCTGATAGGGGAGGAAATCGACACCCGATTTGGAGCGTACTGTTTTGAACCAGTAATTGACGGGCGGTTCCTTCGCTCCCGGATCATGCCCCTGGTGCGCCCAGAATCGTTTGCCGGTGACGATGTCTTTAATTCCATCGCCGTCCATATCGACCAGATCGACGGCGTGTAGCTGGGAAAACACGACGCCGTAGTTGTTCTCTTCCGGTTTGCTGCCCATGATGCGATGTTCAACGAATGTGATGTCGTCGCCGTCCTTCACATTTTCGAACCACGCGAGTCCGTAGGCGTGTGCGGCTTTGCTGGTGATGACATCCTGATCGCTATCGCCGTCGATATCGTAAGCATACATCTGGGCACCGCCGGCTCCCGAAAACTTGAAGGGATGCCGCGTCCAGAAACCGGGTTTGCTGATCTCCGCCGGCTGTTCCCACCAGCCATTCTTCTCAAGAACATCCGCGCGACCATCGCCGTTGACATCACCGACTCCCAGACCGTGTGTGAAACGACCATACTTGAGATTGGGAGAAATCGCATGGAACTCCCAGGGCGCGGTCGGATCTTTTCCCGGCCCGGCGTAACCCAGTTGTCCTGCGGTATGAAAGACCAGTTCGGGTTCCCCATCGCCGGTCAAGTCGGTATAGGTGGGCGATTCATTATCGACGACGGGATGTGCCAGATGCTTTTTCCAGTGCCCCTTTTTGTTCTGGGGGTTGGCGTACCAGAATGCTTCTTTCCCCGGGAAACCGATGATCAGAATATCGGGCCACTTGTCTTTGTTGATGTCGTGAGTGAAAGCAAAAAAGTTATCGGAATAGCCGTTGATACTCCATTCCTTGACCGGATAGTATTCATGCCGTTTCTGAAATTCGGGCCCCTCGTACCAGTATGGTCCCGAGATGACATCTGCCTTTCCATCCTGGTTGATATCGGCGAACGTCGCGCCTTCTGCATAGAATTTGTCCCCCAGTTGCTGGCGTTCAAACTGGTGGATGACGAACTCTTCGGCTGCAGAGAGCGGTACTGCCGACATCAGCAGGCACAGTAGAAACAGGGAGTAACGAGCCATAACGATTCTCCTCGGAGAGATAACTGAAATAAAAATGATTCGAGAAGCGTTTCAGAGAAAGGCAGAATTCAGAGCGTTGCTCATTCCAGCGTGAAGGCAGGCAGAGGTTTGATTTCACCTCCCGCGAGCGCCGACTCATGCGCCAGAATTCCGACACAGGTCCAGTTGGCAGAGAGTGGCGCGTTCGGCCAGGGATCAGCATCTTCCAACAGCGACTTCAAAAACGCATCCACAAGATGTGGATGCGACCCGCCATGCCCGGCACCCTGCAGGAACGACAGATGCTCGGCGTCGTGAATCGCCCGGGTAAATTTCTGAATCTCAGGTGGGAGCAGGTGTGCGTAATCGGGCACTTCCACTCGTTCGGGGATTTCCGGTTCCGGCTTTTTCGCGGTATGCAGCACCGGGTTTTCGCCTTCGATTAAAGGCCACTCGAATGATTTCTTCGTCCCATAGACGTCAACCGATTCACGGTACTGCCGCGCGGTATCAAACAGGAACCGCCAGATGTGTGCGGCTATGTCGGAATCTTTAATTTTGATGTGACAGGTCTCGACGGCGAAGCGGTTCCCTGATTTCTCGGCGATTTCATCATTCACTGTGCCGGAACCGAAGCAGCTGACATACTCGGCGCGACCATCGACCATGCCTAATACCGGGCTGACGACATGCGTCGCGTAATGCATGGGAATCATCCGCTCCCAATATTCCGGCCAGCCTTCCATGTCCTGCGGGTGACTGGCCTGCATGTATTGAATTTTTCCCAGTTCCCCTTTGTCGTACATCTCCTTGATGAATAAAAACTCGCGGCTGTAGACCACAGTTTCCATCATCATATATTTCAGGCCGGTCTCTTTGACTGTCTTGACGATCTCTTCACACTCGGCAACCGTCGTCGCCATCGGTACCGTACAGGCGACATGCTTACCCGCTTTGAGTGCTTTGATGGATTGCGGTGCGTGATCGGGGATCGGCGTATTGATGTGGACGGCGTCCACATTCGGATCGGCCAGCAGTTCATCATAAGAAGTGTAGCGTTTCTCGATTCCGAAGGTATCGCCGATATGATTCAGATGTGTTTCGGATCGCTGACAGATCGCGTACAGATTCGCATGCGGATGTGCCTGGTAGATGGGAATGAACTCGGCTCCAAAGCCGAGACCGACAATCGCAACATTCATCTGTTTCTCACTCATGGCAATCCTTCAAAGCTGCAGGAGACGCTTCTATCCGGACGGAACCTTCTTACATCGGAGCCGTACCCACGTTCTTTATTGTAAAACAGGAGCGACCAGTTACCATGTAAACTTGCGCAGATTAAATTGAGATATTTCACTAAACCAGAATCAGTCTGATTCTGCAATTACCGGCACTGTTTTTGATTTCCTGTTTTAGAACAGTGGGTTTCCTTAAGAATATTACGTTCAGCGGAATCGTCGTTCACTCCCAAAACAAGTTCCCCCATCCATGAAAACACGGCCTTCTATTGCGTTATTGATTGAGTCGTCTAACTCCTACGCCCGTGGTCTGTTGCGGGGGATCATGTCTTATATTCATGAACACCATTCCTGGTCGATCTATCTGCCCGAACATGGCAGAGGCAACGTTCCTGTCAGCTGGCTGAACAACTGGCACGGCGATGGCATTATCGCCCGGATTGAGAACACAAAGATTGCGGAAGCGGTTGTGAATGCGGGTGTGCCTGCCGTCGATGTAAGTGCTGCCCGACTGGCACCTTCACTTCCCTGGGTGGAGACCGATGATCGCGCGATTGCTTCCCTCGCCGCCCGACATCTGATCGATCGTGGTTTTCAACACTATGCATTTTGTGGCGATCATCGTTTCAACTGGTCCCGCTGGCGTGAAACCCATTTTCAGGAATACATTCAGGCAGCTGGTTTTCACTGTCATACTTATCCACAGACGAGTGGCAGGAAACAGGCGGCTCCCTGGGAAGTCGAACAGAAACGTCTGGCAGACTGGATTCGGGCGCTTCCCAAACCGGTGGGGGTGATGGCCTGTTACGATATTAAAGCGCAGCAGCTGCTCGACGTCTGTCGGACGATCAATGTCGCCGTGCCCGAAGAAGTCGCGATTATCGGCGTCGATAATGATGAGATCCTCTGCAATCTTTCCGAGCCCCCGCTCTCCAGCGTCATCCCGAATACAAAGCTCACCGGCTATGAAGCCGCAGCGTTGCTGGACCGCATGATTGCCGGTGAAGCGGTTTCGTCGGAAGCGCAGCTGATCAAACCGCTGGGCATTGCGACGCGACAATCCACGGACATTCAGGCGATCGACGATAAACTGATATCTGATGCCGTGCGTTTCATTCGTCAGCAGGCCTGCGATGGTATTAATGTGCAGGATGTTTTGAAATCGGTGCCTCTGTCACGTCGGGTCCTGGAGAGTCGCTTCCAGAAAATCATCGGCCGCTCTCCTCACGAAGAGATCATGCGCATCCGCCTGGATCGTGTGAAACAACTGCTGGAAGAAACCGAACTCTCATTAATTGAAATTGCAGAGCGCACGGGCTTTCGCCATGCCGAGTACCTGAATGTCGCCTTCAAAAAACAGACCGGTACAACCCCGGGAAGCTTCCGTCGCACTCAGAAACGAACACGCTGAAAACCGAAATGGGGTGTCAGGAAACAGGGTGCAAACATATCCTGCCTCTTCCCACGAATTTAAAAGGGCTCTGTTTCAATTTGTATGTCAGACCGTATAGTAGAGGCTACTACTAACGCTCCCCGCTTTTTCCTTAAGCTTTTTGAAACAGACGGATCAGCATGACAGACTCCACGTCGTCCGAGAAATTCAAGAAACGCATCGTTTCCCTGGATCAGTTTCGAGGCTACACGGTGGCCGGTATGTTCCTGGTCAATTACATGGGCTTTTTCGTGGCCTGCCCCGTCGTGCTCAAACATCACAATACGTATTGCAGCTATGCTGACACGATTATGCCACACTTCCTGTTCGCCGTCGGTTTTGCTTATCGATTGACGTTCGGGAGACGGGTTCAGACAGATGGCGCTGTTTCAGCTTACCTGCGCGTTGTGAGACGGCTGCTGGGGCTGGTGCTGGTTTCGCTGATTATCTACCGCGTTTCTCCCGTCGCAAAAACCTGGGAGGAACTGCAATCTCTGGGTATCTGGGGCGCGATTGCTGACCCGCTGAAACGGAACTGGTTCCAGACGCTGATGCACATCGCGGTGACGTCGCTCTGGATTACCCCCGTCATTCGATCGCGGGCTTCTGTGCGGATTGGCTTTATGGTTCTCTCCGCTGTGGCCCACGTGATTCTGTCTTATTACTTTTATTTTACCTGGGTGAATTCTCCGCCGAATGGCATCGATGGCGGTCCGCTGGGGTTTTTAACCTGGACGATTCCTGCGATCATCGGCACACTGGCCTGTGACTGGGTCGTGGAAGCAGAAGGTTTGCCCCGCGTGAAACCGATTCTCTTCTGGTCGTTTGCCCTGATGCTGTTGGGCTGGGCCATTTCCTGCGGCACACGATTGTATAATGTCCCGGTTGCTGCGCAATCCACTCCCGCCAACCAGCGACAGAAACTGGCCTCTCACCCCATCATTCCTGACGAAGCACAACTGAAAGCGAAACAGGGAGAACCGCTGTCAGAGTATCTGGCGGAACCGCCGTTCGTTAAACCGCCGGAACAGGATCAGCGGCAATGGAATTACTGGATGATGAGTCAGCGGGCGGGAACGCTGTCCTACCTCGTCTTTTCAGCAGGACTTTCGCTGTTTGTTTATCTGCTGTTTCACCTGGCTTGCGACCGGGGCAATTTACAGATTCCCCTCTTTCGGACTCTGGGAACGAATGCACTGGTCGCCTATATTCTGCATGACCTGGTGGGAGAAGCCGTCAAACCATTCACTACCAGAGATGCCGCCTCCTGGTATGCCTGGGGCAGCTTCGTGCTTTTTTTCTGGATCACCTGGCTGATCGTGCGTCATCTGGAAAAGAACAAAATTCACTTGAGACTTTGATCAAAAGGAACTGGCTCAGCACACCAGACTTCAAACGAGCGTGACCTGCTTTTCGCCTTGAGTGACTTTACCCAGAATATGTGTGGGGCATTGGCTGGCCAGCAGTTTTTCACGAACCGCTTTCGCCTGATCTGCCCTGACGATCGCCACCATGCCGATTCCCATGTTGAAGACGCGGAACATTTCCTCCTCATCAATATTTCCCAGTGACTGCAGCCAGTCAAAGGCAGGAGGTACGTCCCAGGCTGATTTCTTGATCTCAATTCGACGGTTGGCAGGCAGAATTCGCTCGATATTTTCAACCAGACCTCCGCCAGTGATATGTGCCATTCCGCTGATCACAATCTGATTGGGATAGCTGCGAACAACGGAACTGATAGCCGCTGCGTAGATCCGGGTGGGCTCCAGCAGCACACTGGCGACGGTTCGCTGATTTAATTCTTCAATCGGATCGTTAATCCCCAGTCCCGCCATTTCAAAAACAACTTTGCGGATCAGGCTGTAGCCGTTGGAGTGAAAACCACTTGATTCAAGTCCCAGTACGACATCACCTGCCTGGATGGCATGCCCGTCCAGAACCTGGTTGCGTTCGACAACACCCACTGAGAAGCCGGCCATATCAAAGTCACCATCGCCGTACAGGTCAGGCATGATTGCCGTTTCTCCGCCCAGCAGAGCAGACTTCGAGAGCACACAACCTTTGCTGACCCCTTCCATGAGTTCCACCAGCCGCTCGGGGTCATCCTTGCCTAGCGCGATGTAATCGAGAAAGAACAACGGTTCCGCCCCCAGGCAGAGGCAGTCATTGACACACATAGCGACCAGGTCGATGCCAATCGTATTATAAGTTTCCGCTTCAATCGCCACTTTGATTTTGGTTCCGACCCCATCGGTACCAGAAACCAGTACCGGGTCTTCATATTTTCGACCAGCGGGACCAGGTTCGGGGTTATTCAAGCGGAACAGGCCAGCAAATCCTCCGGGCAGATCCATCACGCGTGATTTTTGAGCCAGATGGGTTTTTGCCAGCAGGGGATGGATGGAAGACATTGCTTTCTGATAGAGATCCAGGTCAACACCGGCATCTTTATAGGTCGCTTTGGTCATGATCACATCCGAATAAATAAGAGCTGAAACAGAATTTTTGCATCAGATTTCCTGCTGATCTTCAGAGAAAACCCACAGCCGACAGCATAACATTCCGCCGTCGAGAAGAAAATCATAGCTGTCAGTTATTTGAAACCCACGACAGGAAAACCGGAAACAGACCTGTATCTCAATGAAATGGAACGCTATGATCCTGACGTTCACTACACCCGCCTGAGGCAGCGGCATAAGATTCCAGCGAATCCCGATTTACGGTGAAGCTGCTTCCTGAATCTCTCAGAATATATTCATCCAAGGAGAAGACCTGCATGAAGTTAGCGACAATCCAGACAGAAAAAGGCATTCAAGTTGTCTCCGTGATTGACCAGGACAAAGCGCTGACATTTTTTGATCTACTGGCTTTTGATGAAAGTCTGCCCCAATCACTGAAAGGGATTCTGACGATCGAAGGAGGCCTGGAGCGCGCCCGGTTAGCCGCAGAGCAGGCTCAACAGGCAGATCGACAGATTACAGGCACCCTGCTGGCACCGATTCCGGTACCGGGAAAGGTGCTCTGTATCGGTTTAAATTACCGTGACCATGCAGAAGAAACAGGCATGCCATTCCCTGATGAACCGGTCTGTTTCAGCAAGTTCAGCAGCTCTGTAACCGGCTCAGGACAGCCGATACGGATTCCCTCTGTTGCCCGCGAAGTTGACTACGAAGCCGAACTGGTAGCAGTAATCGGAAAGTCATGTCGTAACGTGACCCAGGCAGACGCACCAGGCTACATCGCCGGCTATATGAACGGCCACGATGTCTCAGCGCGCGACTGGCAGATTGGACGTCCGGGCGGACAGTGGCTGCTGGGAAAAACAGCGGACACCTTTGCGCCGACTGGCCCTTATCTGGTAACGGCAGATGAGATCAAAAATGCAAACAGCCTCCCCATTAAATTGACACTTAATGGAGAGGTTTTGCAGAATTCCAATACCGATAAGTTTATCTTTACCATCGAAGAGGTAATCGCGTTCGTGTCTCAGATACTGACACTCGAACCCGGTGATATTATCTTTACCGGTACGCCCCCCGGAGTTGGCATGGCCCGTAAACCCCCCGTATACCTGAAGCCTGGAGACCAGGCTTGCATCGAGATACAGGGGCTCGGAATGTTACACAATACCGTGGAAGCGTGGAATTGAAATGTTTTGATCCAGATTCTACTCGGAAGTAGTAACTCGAACTGCACGCAGGCCTCGATCACTCTTTTCGGTTTCAAACTCTACAGTTTGACCTTCAACCAGTTGATCGAATGTGACACCATCCAGTGATGAGAGATGAAAAAAGATATCCTGTTGGCCATCGTTAATGAAGCCAAACCCTTTTTCAGTAATTTTTTTGATTGTTCCAGTGGCCATAAAGCCCATCCTCTAACTTAAAAGTCTCTCGACAATAAAACGGAGTTTATTGTCACTCTGTAACTGATCACTACTTTTAGCAAACTCGCTGCTTATAAAGAGTGACACACTGAAAAAAATACGCACAGCGTATTATAACGCAAAATAAGGGCAAATTCAGGTAGTGAGCGAATTGGACACTTATGTGAATAAGATTAAAACCACTTCAGTCTCACTCAACCTGAGATAAGTGTGACAAACCCTGAACGAATTAGCAAACTGTTATATCAAAGTTTCTTATAAAAATTTTGAGAATTCTAAAAAACTAATTTCTTAAGATTCTGACTGAAAATAAGGGTTTACCTGGATTTAATCTTGACCTTTTTCCAGGAATTTGGCACCCGATCCGCCCTGATTTCAGAGAGGAGCAGAATCCGTCTAACCCCTTTTTTCTCTCCAGTTCCCATTTGTTATCCTGTGAGTAGAGTCAACTGGACTGAAAAAACAGCCGTCTTTCGGTGATTTCAAACTGAAATATGAGTTTAAACGATGATTGTCGCTTGAAATCTACCCTGTCTCATTTTTTAATGCTGTTAGACAGTGTCTTTCATGGACAGAGACCAAGTGACTCATTTTCAATAACAACTATTCGGAAGGGACAATAGAATGTCTTTCACAAAACTGAGCCGACTGTTCGTCGTGCTGGCAACAATCAGTATCTCAGCATGGGCCGTTGGATGTGGTAAACCTGCAGCTGATGCACCTGCCCCCGCCCCTGCACCTGCTGATGAAGCGCCCGCCGGTGATGCTCCCGCTGAAGCTGGTTCCACAACCGGTGGTGCTGGCGCTGAAGTACCAGAAGGCGGAGAAGAACCTAAAAAAGAAGAATCCGGCACCTAAGCTTGCCGAAACCAGTTCTCTGGTACCTCTTTGATTTGAAACGCCCGTTTATTTTGAACGGGCGTTTTTTTGTAGATGCAAAGAGACTCTCCTCGGGACCTGTTGAAAACCGTGAAGTTCATTCTCAAAAACATGTCATTTGCCGCATTGTGGTTTATAATCGAATCAAAGTCCGTCAGGTTAACTTCACTTTACTCCTGCCTGACTGATCTCATGACCCAGGTCTTCCGAACATCGGATTGTCCGTTGTCCAGCCTGTATTGCACGCGCCGTGATTAAGGAATCCATTCGTGAAAGCTACTTCATCCCTGACGTTTTGCCTGACAATGTTATTAACCCTCTGCTTTGGTTCCATCGCTGCTGCAGCTGATTCCCCGGCGGAAAAACAATGGATTCCACTGTTCAATGGAAAAGACCTAAATGACTGGACCGTTAAAATTCGAGGTTACGAGGTCAACGAAAATTTTGGCGATACGTTTCGCGTTGAAGATGGCTTACTGAAAGTCGGCTATGATCAGTACGGTGAATTCGCAGAAAAATTCGGGCACCTGTTTTACAAAACACCGTTTTCACATTACATCATCCGTGTCGAATACCGGTTTACCGGCGAGCAGTCTACAGGTGGACCAGGCTGGGCCTTTCGCAACAGTGGGATCATGGTTCATGGCCAGACCCCGGAAAGCATGTCGAAAGATCAGCGATTCCCGGTTTCCATTGAAGTGCAGCTATTGGGCGGCAAAGGGACAGGAACCCGCACAACTGCCAATCTCTGCACCCCGGGTACCCATGTTGTGATGGAAGACAAGCTGTTCAAACCGCATTGCGTGAATTCTCACTCTAAAACCTACCATGGCGATCAATGGGTTACCGTCGAGGTCGAGGTCCGGGGAAATAAGATCATCAAGCATGTTATTGACGGGAAAACGGTGCTTTCCTATACGAAACCACAACTGGACCCCGTGGACGCCGATGCAAAAAAACTGATTGCTCAGGGCGCGCCCGTCATGCTCGATCAGGGTACGATCTCGCTGCAGTCTGAAAGCCACCCCATCGAATTTCGTAAAGTAGAACTTCTGAACCTGGAACCTTAATTCGGCCCTGAATTGAGAATCTGTTTCAAACAATACCTGCGACAGGCCGGGAGGGGAGAGATCTTGTTTCAATCCATAAAAATAGTGGATTTTCAATCGCTTCAGTCTGGAACAAGTCTCCTCATTCCCGAATACTACAAGCAGCGTGTCTCCCGGTTGAAGGCAGCATTACCAGTTATCAGAAAGAGAAAGTAAGACCAATGAAGGGTAGTCAGAAAATAATTGACGCATTAAACGATGGGCTCACAATCGAGCTGACAGCCATCAACCTGTATTTCATCTCCTCCAAAATGTGCAAAGACTGGGGATTTGATAAGCTGGCCAAGCACTTTTATGATGAATCCATCGAAGAAATGAAGCACGCAGATCAGGTCATCGACCGGATCCTGTACCTTGACGGCGTGCCTGAAATTGCCCGCTATGACGTCATTCGTGTTGGCAAAACGGTAGAGGAACAGATCCAGAACAGCCTCGAACTGGAGATGAAGGGCGTGTCTACCTACAACACGGCTATTGAATTGTGCCACGAAGAAAAAGATGCCGGCAGCCGCGAGCTGATGGACCAGATGGTCGTTGAATCTGAAGAAAGCATCGACTGGTGTGAATCACAGCTGGAACTGATCAAACAGGTCGGAATCCAGAATTATCTGGCAGAACAGATCCGCGAATAAACGGCTATTCCCAGAGAAAGCAGGCATCTGGCCTGCTTTCCAGCGCGGGGATCTAAGCAAAAAGCCCCCCAAGGGGCTGATGTGAATGAGAAAAGACTACGCTGGCTGCGCCGCACACAGGCAACGCCGCTTAGACTGGCCACAGTCATCGCAGGAACCTGCCAGCAGATCTTTAATACGACAATGGCAGGCCGTACAGCCTTTTCCTGCGCCACAACCCCGCGTTACTTCATGCACTGTCTCAGCATTGCTGACAGTAATGCACTGCTGCACTTCCTCTGGCGTCACCTTCAGGCAGTGACAGAGAAATTTTCGACGGGGCGCAATCTCAGGGACAGGGATTGCCGTTGCTCGTTCAAACTGGCTCTCGGTAACGGTAGACATTTCTCGTGATACCCAGACATCAGACGCATCCCGTGTGACTGATGTTTTTTTAATTGAAAGCTGATTGAGTGATGATTACAGGACTCGAAAAGGCAGGAACGGTCTTTAAGTCCCGTTTTCAGGTTTGACTTCACAGTAGCTGGCACCCCATCCATCTTGAATTGACAGGTATCCCATATCAGGAGAGCACACCAGACAGCGTGCAGTCGATTTCGGATAACATGCCATTCCCAAGCAGGCAAGACACCAGAGTATGAGACTCAGTCTCAACTAAGGATAGTATATCGGTCTTTTGAGTACTGTCAACTACTCTCAAAAAAGATTTTTTACTTCTACGGAGAGACACCTCCCGGCGAGAGACTTTATGTACACATTGTTTTGAAAAACAGAGATGAAAAACCGCCTTTCTCAAGCACCAGATACAAAAACAGGCCTGCATTTCAAAGCAGACCTGTTGTGATTAAATAAACTGAAAGCTATTAGGTAGGCTGCTTTTTGAAGGCCGTATCAGGATCCCGAAAGCGATAGCCAACACCTCGGACTGTCTCAATCAACTCCGAATGTTTTTCCAGCTTTTGACGCAAAGCCCTGATGTGCACATCGATGGTCCGCTCCAGCACCAAAGCATCATCTCCCAGAGCGGCATCAATCAGCTCGGCCCGAGAGAAAACGCGACCAGGCTGACGAACCAACGCTTCCAGCAGCTCAAATTCACTACGGGTTAAGGATACCGGAATATCATCAATCATAACTCGATGTCGTCTGCGGTCGATCATTACTCCCTGACTGACAATCGTGTCTGAAGCTTCCCCGTTACTTTCTCGGCGTCTGAGCAGAGCCTTGATCCGTTCCAGCAGAATTTTGACACTGAATGGTTTGGTTACGTAATCGTCGGCTCCTAACGTGAAACCAACCACCTGGTCGGTTTCTTCCGACTTGGCTGTCAGCATCAGGATCAGCACATTGCTGGTGACAGGATCCGATCGGAGACGGCGACAGACTTCCAGCCCGTCCATCTGTGGCAGCATCAGATCCAGAATAATCAGATCGGGAGTTTTGAGCTGCGCCTGTCGCAGCCCGTCCATTCCATCCAGGGCAACCACTGCGTCGTACTTCTCCTGCCGCAGGTTATATGCGAGGACTTCAGAGAGAGAACGATCATCTTCAATTACAAGAATGCGTTTCTTTGACATGTTTTTTTCTTACACCACCTAAATGAAATTGAATCAGGTAGAAAATGTTTCCTTATGCCGATGGCGGACAATTTCACCCTCGGTCAGATAAATCACATCTTCAGCAATATTAGTTGTATGGTCGGCAATACGTTCGATGTGGCGAGCGGAAGAAAAGAAATGTAATGCCGGTTTAATCAAGCTGGGATCGGTCTGCATCAACTGATAAATTTCATTGATAATCTCCCGATTGTAACCATCTACAATATCATCTCGCTTGCACACGCTGCGAGCTTTTTCAGAGTCGAAATCAATAAAAGCATCAATCGCATCACGCAACATGGAGACGGTGACTTTTGTCATTGGCTCCAGGGAAGCGGGAATACGAAAGTTAGGGTAGTGCGACAGACCAATGGTCCGCTCCGCAATATTCACCGCCAGGTCGGCGATCCGTTCCAGGTCACTGTTGATTTTCAAAACAGTTGCTGTTTCACGTAAATCCACGGCCACGGGTTGATGCAATGCCAGGATTTTCAGACACTCTTCTTCAATCTTAACTTCACTCTCGTTGATGGCACGTTCTTTCTCGATCACTTCATTTGCCAGGTCAACTTGAACTTCATACAGGGCACGACTGGCCTTGGAGATCATCTCCTCCACCAGCGATGACTGTGTGATAATCTCTCTTTCAAGAAACTCCATATCGCGCTGCAAGTGCTTTGTCATCGGCTTATCCAAATCTGCCTGTAATATAGTCCTCGGTCTGTTGTTTCCGGGGATTCGTAAACAACTCTTCTGTTGCCCCCGATTCCACCAGCAGCCCCTGATAGAAAAATGCAGCCTGGTCAGAAACACGTGCTGCCTGCTGCATATTGTGCGTCACAATTACTATCGTATACTGTTCTTTCAGTTCAAATATCAGGTCTTCAATCCGGGCGGTAGAAGCCGGGTCCAGTGCGGATGCCGGTTCGTCCATCAACAGGATATCCGGATCATTCGCCAGTGCCCGGGCGATGCACAACCGCTGCTGCTGCCCTCCTGACAGATTCAGAGCCGATTCACTCAAACGATCCTTGACCTCATCCCACAGAGCAGATCGCTGCAGTGAACGTTCTACTATCTCGAATAAATCCTTTTTCCTGCGGATGCCGGCAATTTTAGGACCGAAGGACACATTGTCAAAAATGGATTTGGGAAAGGGAGTCGATTTCTGAAATACCATTCCAATCCGTTTACGCAGACTGACAATGTCCGTGCGAGGGGAATAGATATTCTGCCCCTCCAGCAGGATTTCACCTTCCACCCGCGTCCCTTCAATCATATCGTTCATTCGATTGAAACATCGTAAAAACGTCGACTTGCCACAACCTGACGGGCCAATAAAAGCAGTCACACAGCGTTCCGGTATGGAAAGCGAAATATCTGTTAATGCACGATTCTCCGAATAATAAAACGACAGATCGGTCACGCTGATTTTTTCCGTGGCCTGCGCTAGTTCATCGGCGGTCCGCATGCTTTTCCCTTCCGGAATGGAAGGACGGACGATCGGGCTTTTCGAATGATCGGAAGTCGTCTTGTCGGATGATTGCATATGTTTTTTAACCGAGGGTGTTGAAGCCATGGATTGAAAATCCTTGCTGAAACCAATTATAGATGCTTTTGATCAAAACTGTGTCGATGTATTTCTCTGTTTTTCCAGGTAACATCAAATCCATTCAGATTACCAGCGGATCTTTTTCCCGTATTTATGACGTACAAAAATGGCGATCGCGTTCATACTGACCAGTACCACCAGCAGTACCAGAATCCCGGCAGCGGCCAGATGATGAAAATCCTCCTGCGGCCGGGAAGTCCAGATGAAAATCTGGATCGGTAACGCTGTAAACTCATCAGTCAGCCTCTCGGGAACAAAGGGCACATAAGCCATTGCTCCCACTGCAATTAACGGTGCAGCCTCGCCTAAGGCACGAGACAGTGATAAAATCACACCCGTCATGATGCCTGGCAGAGATGCCGGCAATACCTGATACCACACGGTCTGCCAGCGAGTGGCACCCAGAGCATACGCCGATCGTCGAATCGAATCGGGAACCGCTCTTAACGCTTCCTGTGAAGCCAGAATAATAATGGGCAATACAACCAGCGTCAGCGTCAGTGCCCCGGAGAGTACACTCCGCTCCAGTTGCAGCGCCCGCACAAACAGACCCAGGCCCAGGATGCCGTATACGATGGAAGGCACTCCAGCCAGATTGGCAATATTCAACTGAATCAATTTACGCCAGCGACTGCGGGGGGCATACTCCTCCAGATAGAGGGCTGCACCGACTCCCAGGGGAACAGAGAACATCGCCGTCAGGCTGATCAACCAGATACTGCCCCACAACGCAGTCTTGATCCCCGCTTTATCAGGAAAACGGGAAGGCAGGCGCTCAATGAATTCCCAGCTCAGCCAGCCTTTTCCCTGTATGATAATATTCCAGATCAACAGCACGAGCAAAAATATACATGTCATGGTCGCCAGGAAACAGGCAGACGTAAACAGCATATTTGTGATACGACCACGCCGCTTTGTTGTATAAATATCAGGTTTTGAGCTCATTCGTAACGCTCTCCTACTCGAGAGAGAATATATTGAGCAATCACATTCATCACCATCGTGGTGATAAACAAGGCCAGACCCACTGCAAAAATGGTTCGATATTCCAGCGTACCCGTCGGTGTATCCCCCTGGCTCACCTGCACAATATAAGCGGTCATTGTCTGAATACTTTCCAGGGGATTCAGTGTCAGCTTAGGTGTGGCCCCGGCTGCCAGCGTCACGGCCATCGTCTCACCAATCGCACGTGAAATGGCCAGGAGAAAACTGGCCATAATTCCAGACAAGGCCGCGGGCACTATCACACGTACTGTCACCTCAAATTTATTGGCTCCCAGTGCAAAAGCAGCTGCCCTCAAAGAGAGCGGGACTGACTGCAGGATATCTTCACTAAGGGAAATAATCATCGGCAGGATCATGATCCCGACTACGATACAGGCACTCGCCGCATTAAAAACGCCGGCACTGGGGAAGATCTCACGAATAATCGGCGAGACAAATACGATTGCCAGATATCCAAATACGACGGAAGGAATTCCTGCCAGAATTTCCAGCATCGGTTTCACGATATCTCGAAAACGGGGAGACGCATATTCGCTCAGATAAATCGCAGTCCCCAGACCGATGGGTACTGCAACAATTGCCGAACCGCCGGCAACCAGCATTGTTCCACACAGCAGGGGTAAAATACCAAAATGCTGAGGCTTTAACAGCGGCGACCATCTGGTACCCGTTAAGAACTCAAGGATGGGAACATCGTAAAAGAACTGCACTGACTCATACAGCAGCACCACGACAATGCCTACGGTCACCAGAATGGAAATGCTGGCACAGACAAACAGCATAAAGTGTATGCAGCCCTCGTAGAAAGGACGCAGACTGCACCACAGCCCCCCCGCCTTTTCTAAAGAGGAAACGCGAGACAGCTGAATGACAGCTGCCTCACCACCTTCAATCTTAGTCGATTGTTCCTGATTCGAACGATCTTCCATTACTTGGATGTAGCTCCGTTAAAGGCTTCCATGTTGGCTTTCTGAACTTCGTCGGAGACCGGCACATAACCCACGTCTTTAGACAGGGCAGCCGCGTTTTCCAGGTAGAATTTCACAAAGGCAACAACTTCAGGTCGCTCTAATGCAGATTTCCGAACGTAAATGAACAGCGGCCGGGACAAGGGGGCATAAGAATTATTTCGTACGGTTTCCAGAGAAGGTTTCTTACAACCTTCACCACCATCAACGCCCAGCAGCTTCAGCTTGTCTTTATTCTCTTCGTAGTAGGCGAACCCGAAGTATCCCAGGGAGTTCTTGTCTTCTGAAACTCCCGTGACCAGTACGTTATCATCTTCACTGGCAGTGTAATCTGCACGACTGGCTTTCGACTCACCCACAATCGCTTCTGTGAAATAATCAAAAGTTCCCGAGTCTGTTCCCGGACCGTAAAGCTTGATGTCTTCTGCAGGCCACTTGGGATCAAGGTCTTTCCACTGTTTGACGCCACTTTCTGGTCGCCATAATTCTTTCAACTGTCCGACAGTCAGACAGTCACACCAGCTGTTTTCAGGATTCACAATCACGGCCAGACCATCAAAGGCAACTGACAGCTCGATATATTCAATCCCCTGTTCTTTACATGCGGTTGCTTCTTTTTCCTTCATCGCACGCGAGGCATCGCAGATATCCACTTCGCCGGCAATAAATTTCTTCATGCCGCCGCCGGTACCTGAAAAACCTACGGTCACGCGGACTTTGGGTTGAACCGCACGAAACTCTTCGGCCACAGCTTCACTCACAGGATAGACGGTACTGGACCCGTCAATTTTGACATCTCCTGCCAGATCCCCGGCTCCTGCGCCGGAACTCTCTGGTTCTGAACCTGCAGATTTTGCAGCTGGTCCATTACTGTTGTTGCCGCCTCCTGAGCATCCAACACCAATCAGGGAAACGCCAATGGCCAGACTCAACAGCGCCAATACTTTCCCGGTGTTCGTTGTGATCATTTCGTCAGTCTCTCCCCATTGCGATATGCTGGTAAACAATTTGAATATTTGTTTCAATTCACGCCACACTCTTCAGATCAGAAAAGTGAGGACGTGACCTGTCTGATTCAGACGTGCGTTACCATAACCGCAATTTGTTAAGATAATATTAAGAAACCGTGAAGTACTTAATCTTTCCGGAACATCAAAACGCCCGGAGAAATGTATCTTAACCTGTTTGAGAGAAGCATCTTACGTCGCGATAATTTGTGAAGATTATCCTCGTGGCAGTCTTACGGAAAACGTACTGCCTTCACCAACCTTGCTGTTCACACCAATGGTTCCCTTAAAAGATTGAACCAGATGCTTGACGATCGAGAGCCCCAGACCGGTTCCTCCCAGCTCCCGGGAACGGGCTTTATCAACCCGGAAAAAGCGCTCAAACAGCCGCGCCAGATGTTTTTCCTCGATCCCGATTCCGGTGTCCTGTACCTGCAGTAACACCATATTTCTCTTATCCAGTTGCCAGCGAATCGTAATTCGCCCTTGGTCCGGCGTGTATTTAATCGCATTGTTAATCAGGTTCCCCAGGATCTGATGCAGCCCTTCTTCATCGGCTTTCACTTTGATACCGGGATCCTTTTCCTCGATTATCAGTTCGATCTGTTTTGACTCGGCTACTTTCTGTTGATCCACCAGGCAGGATTCGACGAAAGGCTTCAGCTCGATACTGATGATATCAAATACCTGGTTTCCGGATTCAATACTCGCCAGGCTGATCAGATCAAGGATCAGCTGATGTAACCGGTCGGCCTGTTCTTCAATTCGCAGCAAAAAGGTCTTGTTGATCTCGGGATCATCCATCGCACCCCGAATCAGCGTTTCCGTGTACGCTTTGATCGAGCTGAGAGGCGTTTTCAATTCATGTGAGACATTCGCCACAAACTCCTGCCGCAGTGACTCCAGGCGGCGTAATTCCGTCATATCAAACAGCACAATCACCAGACCAGGACAGGGCGTGCCGGGCAAGGGAGTGGTGGTTACACCCAGGATGCGATCACTGGTGCTTTCCAGCTCAACTTCCATCCGCTGAGGCTCCAGCGTCTTCAGCACTTCCGTGACTGATTTCTGGAGCTGATGATTCCGCACCGATTCAAACAGCGCTTTACCTTCCGCGGCCTCCGGTGAGAAAAACAGCAGCCTGCCTGCAGATTCATTGGCGAACAGCACATGCTGTCGTTCGTTGATCGCAATCACACCTTCGACCATGCCCTCCAGAACGGTACTTAAACGGTCTCCACTGGCCTGCAACTGCCGCACCCGCTCCGCCATCTCCCTGCTCATGTGATTAAAAGACTGCGCCAGAATTCCCAGCTCGTCCTGCTGCGGGAAATAAAGCTTCTGATCATAATCCCCATTCGCAATGGACTCGGCGGCGTTCGTCAGAATCGTCAAGGGACGAATCATCCGCGCCACAACCCAGTATGTCAGCAGCATCACGGTAAAACTCACCAGTAAAGCAATACTCCAGATCAATTTTTCGATCGACGATATCTCTTTCTGAATTTTCGCCATCGTAATGGCAACCCGCACGATTCCACGGGGTTCGCCATCCTTTTCATACAAAAGAGCATAGTACAACATCGGCTCACTCAGGGTGGGACTGATGCGTTTGGAATTCCCGAAACCATTGGAAAGCGCCTGAATGACCTCCACACGGTTCTTATGATTCTCCATGTCGCGAACCTGTGCCAAAGACTCCTGATCGGAATCTGCCAGCACAATCCCGTTCATATCAATCAGGGTCAAACGCGTCCCCGTTTCCTCTCCCAGCTGCCTGACTTTTTTCTGGATAGGTTCGGAAATCCCTTCCTGAAATACCCCTTCGAGACTGCTGCGCATGATCACTGCAGAATCATGCAGTCGCTGCTGTACCTGCTCTTCGACCTGGGTCTGCTGCCGACCGGAAACGATCAAGACAAAAACAATCGCAGACGCGATATTCAAACCGGCATAGACCAGGAACAGCTTCCAGAACAGACGCGAAGACCACATCGAAACATCCACCTTGATGACTGACAGAGCCTTAAACGAAATCGCCATCGATCATCTTCTTCCATGATCGTTACTGACAGGCCCTGAAAATGCTGTAAATTACCTGAAGTCAGGCTGAATTGAATTCGCCTATTGTGAACGCGAAGGCATCCGGTCCGCAAGGGCTGCTTCACAGATTCACTAAGAGTTCAACAGATCAGAAGTAAAAAATTAAAGTTTGCCTTGCATGTCTCGTAAATAAATCTTCTCCGACTTGAGAGGTCACACCAGATATGTGAACCAGTCCGCTCAGTCGATCACTTTCATAATCATCTCGAAACACACAGTCCGGCTCCCCCTCGCGAACGGCAGTCCGGTCACCCTCAATCATCAAACGTGACGCCAACTGACCAGCCCTGTGCGCCCCGCAGTCCAGAATTTTCCAGATCGCACCACATTGAACCATCGCAGTCCTCAAACGATGATACATGGCCCTGATGACCAGGAAGACACGACAACCAAACGGAACATTGTCTACTCGTCTCATTTGATCACTCCTGCTGAATAAATTCCCCTTGACGCCGCCGCGCCAACAGCGATAAGCGCTGTTTTG
>TARA_R100001132_G_C3275799_1_pt1 | contig 23557 bp, 15 predicted proteins | sample TARA_R100001132 | Tara Oceans TARA_R100001132 (sample SAMEA2621247) | marine metagenome | biome: marine biome (ENVO:00000447); feature: mesopelagic zone (ENVO:00000213); material: "saline water (ENVO:00002010), including plankton (ENVO:xxxxxxxx)" | depth 800 m | reverse complement strand
CGGTCGCTCCAGCCGTAGTCGTGGTCGCTGAGACAACAATACAACATCCATCCCAATCTTCTGATATCAAACCATTGAGTCAACTCCATGGAAATCGGTGAAATTCTCCAAAGACGTGGCATCCTTGATGAACGCCAACTGCTCATGGCACAGCAGTCGGCGAATGGAGATCGTCTGGACCGGGTTGTCAGGGAAATGGGACTGGCTTCAGAGGAAGACCTGCTCAAAGCGTTCGCAGATGAACTGGGCATGAAATACTTTGAGCTCAAAGATTATCAGGTCGACAAGGAACTGCTGGCCCTGTTCCCCGCGACACCCATTTTTCGTAACGCCCTGCTCCCGCTGCAGCGTGATAACGGTCGCGTGCTGGTCGCTTCGGCAGATCCATTTGATTTTGAAGCCATCGATGAACTCAGTTCTCTCTCTGGTTTCAATCTTGAGCTGGTGCTGGCATTACACGATGATGTGGTGGAACTGATCAAGGAAAATCTGGGAGTCGGCGGCGATACGATTAATGAACTCGTTTCCCAACGCGCTGCGGAAGATGGCGTCGAACTCCTGGAAGAAGTTTCCGAGGAACATGGCGAACTGGCCGACATGGCGCAGACCGCTTCCGTAATTCGCCTCGTCAATGAACTGCTGATCGAAGCACTGCAACAGCAGGCCAGTGACGTGCACATTGAACCTCACGAAACCGGGCTGGTAATCCGTTATCGGGTTGACGGTCTGCTGCGGGTACAGTCGGTCCCTCCGGAAATCAATCATTTTTATTCGGCAATTATCACGCGACTCAAAATCATGTCGCACCTGAATATTGCGGAAAAGCGACTGCCCCAGGATGGACGCATCAAACTCCGTATCACCGGCCGGGAAATCGATGTCCGTGTTTCGATCATTCCCATGATCTACGGCGAAGGCATCGTCATGCGTCTGCTCGATAAAGAACGCATGGTATTTCGCCTGGACAATGTCGGCCTGAACCCTGAATTGTTGAAAACATTTCGCGAGATGATCCAACTGCCTCACGGTATCATTCTGGTAACCGGGCCGACAGGCAGTGGTAAAACTTCGACTCTCTACAGCGCCTTAAACGAAATCAAAAACCCGGAAACCAAGATCATCACCGTGGAAGACCCGGTAGAATATCACAGTGAAGGCATCAGCCAGATTCAGGTGAATTCCAAAATCGGGTTGACCTTCGCCGCGGGACTCCGCAGTATTTTACGCCACGACCCCGACATTGTACTCATCGGTGAAATTCGAGACGGCGAAACAGCCAACAGCGCAATCCAGGCTTCGTTAACAGGTCACCTCGTATTCAGCACCCTGCACACCAACGATTCTCCCGGTGCCTTCACACGCCTGATCGATATGGGTGTGGAATCCTATCTGGTCGCCAGCACGGTCGAAGCCGTCCTGGCACAACGACTGGTACGCGTGCTCTGCAAGCACTGCAAACGACCTTACGAACCGCATCCGGATAAAATCCCACCCGACTTCCCTGTTCAAAACATCAAAGAACTCTGGGAGCCGGTCGGCTGTCGCCACTGTCGTGAAATGGGATACTCGGGACGAATCGGGATTTTGGAACTGCTCGTCAATGATGCCGTTATTAGACGGCTCTGTACCGAGCATGCCAGCTCCGGACAAATCCGTGACTATGCCCGCAAAAATGGCTGGCAGACGTTAAGAGATGCAGGCTGGCAGAAAGTCCTGGAGGGAGTGACATCCATTGATGAAATCCTCCGCGTGACCAAAGGTGATATTTAAGCGAAATACGTATTTCAGTAATTAAAGTTGTGATAAGCAAACGCTACCAGAGTTAGAACCATGCCGGATTTTCAATACATCGCACGCGAAGCAACGGGCCGCCAGGTCACGGGGATTCTGTCGGCATCCAATCAGCAGGATGCCTTGAATTCACTGGCCGCGCGCAGCCTGTTTCCCGTGAAAGTGGATCTGGCAGATCAGGCGAAAGCGCAGCTGAAACATTCAGGCCGTCGTGTTCGCGCTCGATATCTTTCTATCTTTTACACACAACTGGCAGACCTGCTCAAATCGGGTGTCCCGCTGCTGCGTTCTCTGGAACTGTTAAATAAACAGTCAACGAATCCTTCTCTCAAACAGGTACTGGAAGAAGTGCGTGCAGAAGTCGCCGACGGAACCCGGTTAGCTGTCGCGATGGGACAGCATCCGAAAGTTTTTTCCGAACTCGCAGTCAGCATGGTCCGCGCCGGCGAAGAAGGCAGTTTTCTGGAAGACGTACTCAAGCGTATCGCCAGCTTCACCGACCATCAGGAAGAACTGAAAAATCGCGTTGTGGGCGCCATGATTTACCCCGCCTTCCTCACTACGTTTGGAACCGTTATCGTCAGTTTTCTGCTGGTTTACTTTGTACCCAAATTTGAACCGATTTTTGCACGCATGTCAGAACGGGGCGAACTTCCCTGGGCTACCACGACCCTGCTGGGGTTCAGTGCATTTATGCAATCTTACTGGTTTATCATATTTTTCTCGATCGGAATGGCGGTTGTCGCGGTTTATAAATATATCGAAACAACAGAAGGTCGATACAAATTCGATCAGTTCCGCCTGACAGCCTATGGGCTGGGGGACGTGGTCCGCAGCCTGGCGATTGCCCGCTTCTGCCGCATCCTGGGAACACTGCTCGCCAATGGTGTCCCCATTCTGCAGTCGCTCCGAATCGCCAAAGATGCCGCCGGTAACAAAGTGATCAGCAGGTCCATCGGGGAAGCTGCTGAAAGCATCTCTGCCGGAAAATCGATCGCCCAGCCTTTCGCTTCAAGCGGTCAATTCCCCGAAGAAGTCGTCGAGATGATTGCCGTGGGAGAAGAAGCGAATAACCTCGAACAGGTGTTAATTGATATTGCCGACAACATGGAACGGCAGACCAATCGCAAGCTCGATATGTTTGTACGCATGCTGGAGCCGTTAATGCTCCTGTTGATGGCAGCAGTTGTGGTTTTTGTGATGTTAGCGTTGCTTTTACCGGTTTTTCAAAGCTCAGGTTTACTATAATAAAAGTAGAAAACACGTATCGGTTTTATCTTCACACGGGTAGAACCCAGAAACGTTCCTTCTGGAAATGTATATAGCGAAAAGGATGGAGACATGTATCGAATTAAATCACAAACCAGACAACAACGTCGCGGCTTTACTCTGCTGGAAATGCTGATCGTACTGGGAATTATCCTGGTTATCGCAGCCATGGTGGTTCCCAACCTGCTGGGCAGTCAGAAAAAAGCCAATATCAAAGCCACCCGGGCCAGTATCCATAATCTGGAACAGGCTTTCAAACTGTATGCTGCCGAGAACAACGGCGAATACCCGCAAGGGGGGCCCGAACAGCTGGAACTGTTGATGCAGCCCGTCAGCACTGATGGACAGGCAGCTGAACCATTTATCGAATCCGTTCCCCTTGATGCCTGGGGAGAGGTCTTTCATTATGAGTACCCCAACAACAAAGCCAAATCCACCAAACCTGCCATCTGGTCATCCGGACCAAATCAACAGGATGAAAACGGCTCTGGTGATGATGTCAACAACTGGGATCTGAACGAATAATCTGTCTTAGCCAAAGGGCTGCTACAGATGATTTCAGAGGTCGTCGCACGTGATAAAACAGCCACACATTTTACGAAACGCGCATCAGCATCGTTCAGCCTTTACGCTGTTCGAAATGCTGCTGGTGCTGGCATTACTGCTGGTGCTCGTTTCCGTGGTGTGGCCCGCCGTCCTGCGAATCAGTTCCAGTAACCGACTGCGGCAGAGTATGCAGGATGTGAATTCGGCCTTCGCAGCCGCCCGTATCCGTGCGATTGAACATGGCGTGAATTACCATGTTTACCTGGAACTGGGAGGGACTCAGTATCTGGTTGTTCCCGTGGATCAGGGACTGCTGGGCATCAATACCGCAGAGAGCGGTTCTACCAAGACGGGTACCAGCGATGCTTTTATCGTCCGCGAGTTGCCTGAAGAATTTCAATTCAGTAAAACAATATCCGCGACCGTCACCGAACCGATCCTCCCTTTTGAATGGCTGTCCAGTCTTCCCAATGCCAAAGATTTACGCTGGGTGGAAAGTTCGTTCCCCATCACTTTCTACCCCGATGGAACCGCAGCTCTCAACCTCCAGCATGATATTCTGAAAAAAGAGCAACAGGTCGCACGCATCGAAGTTCGCGGACTGACCGGTAACACGACGATTTCTTACAAACAGGAGAAATCGCCATGAAAAGCCATCGACAGAATTTTGAGAACCTTAACACCGGGCGTGCGGGTTTGACACTACTCGAAGTATTGATCTCGCTTTCCATCTTCCTGGGTGCCCTGACAGCCCTCAGCCAGTTAATTGGAATCGGTTCGCGAGCCGCGGTGCAGACGCAGCTAAAGACCCAGGCGATTTTTCGATGTCAGTCGATTCTGGCAGAGATTCTGGCAGGCGCTCAGCCGATGGAATCAGTGGCGATGGCGGCGTTTGACGATGACAGCGAAAACTGGAAATGGAGCCTCAACGTTGAGCCAGGCGACTATGAAAACATGCTCAAGCTCACGGTGCTCGTACAATATACGGGCGACTCGGAAACCGTCTCTACCAGTTACCAGTTAATTCGCCAGGTACGCGATCCCGCCATGCTACTGGATGCCGCCAATACCGTGGAAACAACGACCGACACGACTCTGGAGGAACAGTTATGAGAATTCATACGATCCGCCAGTATAGAAATACCGTTCGGTCTTCCGGTTTTACCATGCTGGAAGTCATCCTCGCAATCGGCCTGACGAGCCTGCTGCTGGCCGCCATCTACTCTGCGCTCGATCTGTATTGGAAATACACTACGATTGGTCAGCAACAGGTCGAGCGGGCACAGATCGCGCGGGCTGTCTTCCAGAAATTTTCGCAGGACTTACACTCTGTCACTTTCATGCAGAAAACAGCGGAGGAAGAAGAATCTCCCTCCGACTCGTCCGAAACGGAATCCGAAGAAGTGGTCATTGAAGTGACGAATCCGGATGATGCCTACACGAATGGAAATATCGGCGTGTTTGGAGATGCACAATCCCTGGTTCTGCATATCAGTCGTCCCGGCAGACAGCCCCTGTTCGTCTCAAGTAATGGCAGTACCGCTGCAATGCAGAGCGACCTGCTCTCGGTTTCTTATTTTCTGGCGATCGCGGGAGCAGAAGGTCTGCAGGGAGCCGTGGGAGATCAGTATCGCAGTACCGCGACCACCGGTCAGAGCACGCAAGGGCTTGCCCGACTCGAAGGAGATCGGCTGGCGATGAGTATGGCGGACGGATCAGCTGACATCCAGGTTCTGGCACAACAGTCGCAACTCCTGGCTGCAGAAATCAGCAGCCTGCAGTTTCAGTATTTTGATGGTTCGGACTGGCTGGAAGTCTGGGACAGCATCGAATATGGAACCGTTCCGCAGGCAATCAAAGTGACCATCGGCTTCCAAAATGAAAATATTGAAGGTCTGGAAAAAATCGCCAATGAGAAGATCAATGGTTTTGAGAACAAGTTCAGTATGGTCATTGCCCTTCCCCTGGCTTTGCCTTCGACATTGCAGACCACCACACAGGATACCACCACGTTTTAATATGATTTGCAGATAACGTATGAAATCGTCCACATCACAATTCATTCCGCTTAATCCTTTTACTGATCAGAAAAAGTCGCGGAAGTTACGCGCCGGCAGTACGCTGCTCGTGGTACTTGTGGTCGTGGTCATGCTCAGTCTGGGCGCTTACACATTCTCTGAATTAATGATTGTCGAAGTCGAAGCCACAAATATCTACGGTCGCTCAATCCAGTCTCGCGAGCTGGCGCTGTCCGGAATTGAACTCGCCGCCGCCTATATTGGCGACCGTTCAGACATTGATGGCTGGAATTCCTATCACAATCCGGATCAGTTTCAGAACAAAAATCTGCTGCCCTCTGATGCACCGCGTGCCAGCGGTTATTTCAGTATCGTAGCGCCCGTCACAAAAGATGCTTCTTCGAACACAATCCGTTTTGGCTTGATGAACGAATCAGGTAAGTTAAATCTGAATATCCTTGCCAGTGAAGATGAACAGGAAGAAGGCGCTGCCGTCGATCGTCTGATGAATATCCCGAATATGACCGAAGAGATCGCTGCTGCGATCCTCGACTGGATCGACGATGATGATGAAACTCGATCTTATGGAGCAGAAAGCGATTACTACGAGACACTGGAGTCTCCTTACTTCACTAAAAACAGCCCCCTGGAATCACTGGACGAACTGCTGCTGGTTCGAGGCGTGACACCGGAACTGCTTTACGGCGAAGACACGAACCGTAACGGCCTCCTGGATTCCAATGAAAATGATGGTGATGCCACTCTACCCAATGACAACACCGATGGCATTCTCAATGCCGGCTGGTGCGAATACTTCACCGTTCACAGTCGTGAAATTAATATCCGCCCTGATGGCTCGGAAAAGATCAACGTCAATCAGACCATGCTCACAGAGCTCTACGATGCGCTCGAAACTGAACTCGGACCCGATGAAGCCCGGTACATCGTCGCCTATCGATTAAGCGGCCCTGTTGTCACGGAAAGTGATCTGGCAACCGGTGCGTCGAGTACGACCGTGGGTGGCAGCATGAGTGAAAAACAGGCCCTCAATGAGCTTGCCAACGGAATAGCCAAAGCCATGTTTTCCGAAGAGGGAGTCTCGGTGACCAGGGGAGGTATGGATCTTTCCCCCGGTGGTGCATTTACCATCAATTCACTTTTTGACCTGATTGGTTCTGAAGTCGAAACAGAAATCGACGGAACGAAAACAACACTCTCGAGTCCCTGGCTGGCTGATCCGGGAGCGATGACAGCAGAATTACCCGTGTTGCATGACCTGCTGACCACTTCCAAAAATCAATACATCGAAGGCCGTATCCAGATCGATGAGGCACGACTGGAAACATTGCTGGGCATTCCCGGGATGGAAGCAGATCTGGCTAATGCGATCGTCAATTCCCAGATGACTGCTACAAACGGAGCTCCGTCTACAGAAATCAGTCAGGCGCGCCAGACAACAGGATGGCTTGTGATTGAAGGACTAACGACAATTGAACAAATGCGGTTGTTGGCCCCTTATATCTGTAGCGGCGGGGATGTCTTTCGTGTGCAATCCCTGGGCTATTATGGACAGGGCGGCCCGCTGACACGCATGGAAGCCGTAATTGATGGCACTTTTATACCGCCACGTATTACAGCAATTCGGGACCTCAGTAACCTGGGAAGTGGTTATCCCGTCTCTACTTTACAGGGATTGGTGCAGGAAGAATAACACCTGCACTCACCCGAATCAGAACCTATAATTGATATATCCATCACTGGCGTTTTTGAGAAACTGATTATGGCAGACTACCTGGCAATCAACTGGGAAAAAACAGGGCTCACCGGCGTGGAAGGCCACATTGGCGTTTCCGGAGTCTCCGTGAAACGTATATTCCAGATTCCCTGGCCTGAACAGTTGCATCCGGAAAAAGATCCCGTCTCTGCAGGCAGCTGGTTAAAGAATGAATTCAGCCGCCTCAAACTGACGGCGAAACAGATTCTGATCTCGTTTCCCCGCCACGATACCACAATCCGACTGCTGGAGATTCCTGAAGTCCCTCTCGAGGAAGTTCCGGAAATTGTCCACCTGCAGACAGCCACTCGATCATCTGTTCCCCTGAATCAACTCATGCTGGACTACCTGTTATTACCAGCCCGTGAAGGAAAAGTGACGCGCGAAGTTCTCGTAGCCAGCATCGCAAAGCAGACTCACAACCAGGCAGTGAAAACCTTTCAATCAATTGGACTGGAAGTCACGGCTACGGGTATCAGCTCGATCAATAACGCGGTGTGGGTTACCCACTGCAAACCTGCCGTCATGGACGGACCGGCACTCATCGTCAACCTGGTTGGGACAAACCTGGAACTGACACTGGTCCATCAACGACAGATTTTATTCACCAGTTCCTCCACCCTGAGTTCGATCGAACCTGCCATCGTTGATCAGACCATCCACACTGAAATCAACCGGTTTCTGCTCTCGCGGAGTTCCCAGCTCGGCGGAGATAAAATCAGCCAGATCGTATTGATTGGCGGTCGTGAAGAATGCGCTGCCTTATTAGTTGAACGACTGCAGTGTGCCGTCGAAGTAATTAATCCACTGCAGCAGGAACACTTTTCACAGGAACCCTCAGAAGAACTGGCTTCCCCGGGTGTACTGGCAGGTCCCTTAGGCATTCTGTATTCTCTCCAACAGAAGCAGCTGGAAATCGTAAATTTTCTGCATCCCCATAAAGCAGATGAAAAACCGGATCGCCGTAAACTGCAAATAGGACTGGGGCTCGCGGGAACAGCGCTGATTCTTTTGACAGCCCTGTATCTGACCCATCGGAATGTTTCGGACCTGGATGAGCAAATTGCCGATCGACAGAAGATTCAGCGGGACATGGACGAGTTGCTCAAGCGGGGACAGCCGACCCTGGAGTCAGTCGCTCTTATACAGAAATGGGAAAACTCTAATCCCAAAACTTTGAAAGTTCTGCAGGAAGTGGACACCACTCTCCCGGGAACCGATCGTATCTACCTGAGTGAACTCGATGTAAATCGCTCGGCCAGCCAGACCTCTCTCAGCCGCCTGCGGGCGATCGGAAATGCTAAAGAAGATCTGGACGCCCGCGATCTCAATCAGCAGTTATCCAAAAATAACTTTCGGGTGCACCCCAAACGCAGTACGAACAAAACTTACGATGCCGAGTATCCGGTCCCCTTCGAAATCGATGCAGAAAAACTCCCTCCAAGACCAGAAGTAATACAGCCTGCCGTAACGGCAAAGCAGAATGGAAATTGATCAGGTTGAAAGTAAACCTGCTTCATCCACTTATTTGAGTTGAATGTTAAGACAATGCAAAAACGTGAAAAAATATTGGCTGCGGCTTTTGGAGCTGTCATTTTGATCTGGCTGGGAATGCCTTTGATCAACAGTACGTTCATTGAACCCGTCACAACGCGCCAGAATCAGTTGAAGGCTTTGAACCAGCAGATAGATCAACGGGAACAGAAAGAACTGGAACTGTTGCGCTCTGCCAGGCAACTCGGCGACTGGGTGGATAACAGCCTGCCCCCCGACGAACATGATGCCCAGCGGCTCTATCTGGAATGGTTGAATGACCTGGCAGAACTCTCCGGTTTTTCCAACCTCAAACTCTCACCCGGTCGACGGATGCGGGAAGGAAAAACCTACACTGCGATTCAGGCTTCACTGGAAGGATCGGCAACTTACGCGCAGTTATGCCAGTTTATGCTCCACTTTTATCAAACCGATCTGCAGCAGAATATTATCAGCCTGGAACTGAACAGTACCGGGACACGCGTGTCTGACCCCCTCGAAGTCAAACTGACCGCGGAAGGACTGGCCTTAGCCAAAGCCCGGCCACGCGAACTGCTGTTTCCCCGGGGAAAACTGCTTTCAACTTTGAATTTTGATGCAACGAAAATGAAGGTTCAAAACGTACTCGAATTCCCCAGCCAGACTCCATTTCGGATTCGTCTCGATCAGGAGTTCCTCACTGTTGAAAAAGTTGAAGGTGATACCTGGACCGTTGCGCGAGGCGCAAACCTGACAGTACCTGCCCGTTATGAGCCTGGGACATTACTGGAACTGGCACCGTTAAATCAATTCTCTGAAGGCAGCACGCGTCTGCAGCAGCCAATGACCCAGGATGCCGAGCTTCTTAAAGTACTCAGTACTGCCCATTTTCCTGTAGATCAGGCATTTCTGGTTAAAATTGATAATGAACTGCTGAATGTCATCAAAAGTGGATCCAGTGAATGGAGAGTCCAGCGGGGAATGCTGGATACAAAACCGGTAGCGCACGCAAAAGGCGCCGCTGTCACTCAGGCACCTCAGTATCTGCAGGCATTGTATGATTATCGCTTAATCGCCCGGGTCAGCCCCTTTGCCAAACCAGTTCCGGATAAAGTCTACAAACTGGATTTAAAAGAAATTGGTAAACAGACCGTCGTCCGGGGTGACACGCTCAATCTGACACTTCCTCTGGAGGGAGTCAATCCGTCTCTGGCGAATCCTCAGATTACCGTCAAATCAGATCTACCCGGTTTCGTCTCAGAAGCAGATAAACTGAAATGGTCCCCTGGTAAAGAACAAAAGCCTGGTAATTATCCGGTGACCGTGACTGTCAATCAGGAAGGTCAAAAAGTCGAACGCACTTTCCAGCTTGACTTTCTGGAACAGAATACCCCTCCGAAAATAGAAGCTGTTTCGTCCATCATCGCCTATCAGACTCAGCCCCTGACTCTGTATGTCAAAGCGACAGACCCAGACCAGCCGACACAGAAACTCCGATTTGGATTAGCCGGCGGCGTCCCCGAGGGCGTCCGAATCAATCCCGAGTCCGGAGAACTGACCTGGACTCCCTCCGCGTCGACCGAATTAAAAGAGTACCCGATTACAGTCACTGTGTCCGACTCAGGAACGCCCCCCGTCACATCCTCGCAGCAGATTAATGTATCTGTCTCACTGGATGATGCATTTTTTACATTTTTAACCGGCAGCATCGAAATCGACGGAAAAAAGATTGCCTGGATCAGAAATCGGGCAACCAACCAGAAACGGGAAGTTCAGGAGGGAGACTCCCTGAAAGTTGCCGACATCCAGGGGGTGGTAAAGACCATTACGGACCAGCATCTGATTCTGGAAATTGATGGAAAACCCTGGATGCTTTCATTGGGAGAAAATTTCAGATCTCTGCGAAACCTGACTTCAGTTCCGGTGTTAAATTGATGTCTCTCATTTCCTGTTTCTACTATTGGACATCAACACTTCTCCTCAAGCTGTTTCCCATACATTTTCCTCTTCCATTCCCCTCTATACATCCCATTCTGACTGCCACATCAATTCGTTGTTATTAACGAGCGGACATCGATACGCGCATCCCTATCTATTATATACACTTACAACGATTCTAACATTCCGCAAATCTCGAGTTTTCTTGCAGGTTTCTGCAACCTTTGTTCAACTACAATGTCAAACTTTGACGATATTAACGATTAAAGGGATTCTAGCGGAGTCGATCTCACCTGAGATGCGTCCACACTTTCTGACTCTCATTCCTAAAATCAAATCCTGGTAAACACGGGGTAAAACAGTGTTGTCTTACAAGCGAATCACCAGAAATTTTTCCAGTCATCTGCGATGCCTGCTGGCGGTGCTCGTTCTGAGTGGGCCCTCAATTTCTGCGCACGCCGAAGGGAAATTTGGTTTCTGGAATCGTCTTCGTAAATCGGACGAAGCTCAAACCAGTGAGTCCGGCTCAGCAGCCGTTGATTCAAAGCAGCAGGCCGAGGCGATTCAGAAGCAGGTACGCAAAGCCAGTGATGTCGCTGACATTTCCCTGAATCATGTCCAGGCAACCTGGGCACAGGTATTAAAACAGGTGGCGGAACAGAGTGAATTAACCCTGGTTATGGATGTCGTTCCCAAAGGCTTCTATTCCAGAATTGACAAGCGACCTCATACCCTGATCGAAACCTTTCAGATTTTAAACCGCGAGCTTGAGCCAAAGGGTTTTCGGCTGCTGCAAAAAGACAGCTTTCTGATCGTGCTTGATCTGCGGGAAGCAAAAGCCAAATATATTCGCCCCACAATTCAGTCGGCTGACCGGACTCCGAAAGGTAAACAACCTGGAGAGAATCATATTCGCCAGATGGAACATCAGGAACAGGCAGAACCATCACCATCTCCTGTCTCACCAGCTGATGCCCCCGCTCGATTTGAGAAGAGTGCCCGCAAAATTCAACAGAAAGAAGCGACGCCTCAGGTTGCTATTTTTACCGTCCGACCGCGTACTCTGAACAGCACGGAAATCCTCCGTCAGTTCTACCATGCCTTTGAATCGCGGGCTGAACTACAGGGTGAAGGTCCGCGCGGATTTCCCGGACTGGTCGTCTTCAAAAGCCAGGAAGCCAGCCTGATTGATGAGCAGACTCAGGAACCACTGAAAATCATCGACACGCAAATTGATTTTCGAGTCGGCATTGATAAAGAGAATAACGAACTGATTTTTGAAGCAGCACCGTCTAAAGCACATGCATTGAAAGCGACTGCCTTCAAACTGGACCAGGCAGCGAAAGGATTTTCACAATCCATTCAGCTGGTAACCGGATCACCACAAATTGGCCAGGTAGCTCAGAAATTACATAAACAAAACAATTCCACACCGGCTCCTGCAGCATCCCAACGATTACCCGTCAAAACGTACTCTGATAATTTTGTCTCTCCCCGTGATCAACAGATCGACCAGCTCAGACAGCGCGTTGATCAGATCGCATTTCAGGAACAGCAACCGGGGTCTGCACAAAATCCGCAGCAACCTCAACCTGCCGACAAACCCGCCCAGGTGGAACAACAGCGTTCCCTGCCTGAACTTCTGCAGGACTTGAGTGGCAACGTTAATATCGAATCGGTCCCGGATCTGGGTGTTCTGATCTTGCGTGGTAAAGATGAAGATGTCACCGCGTTAATGAAAATCATCAAAGAACTGGAAAAACTCAGCGAAGGCACGCGTCCCGATATTCACCTGTTAAACTTGCAGCATGTGAACTCGACTGCACTTGCCGAACTGTTGAATGGAGTTTACGAAGACCTGGTGAAATTACGTGCTATTCAGGGACAGCTCCAGAAAATCAAGATCATTCCACTGGTCAAGCCAAATGCGTTACTGATTCTGGCTCCGGATACAGACATGCCGTCGATCCTCAAACTGGCTGAAGAACTGGATCAACCCGTTAATCCAACGAATGAGTTTGCCGTCTTTCAGCTCAAGAGTGCCAGCGCCAGTCAGGTCGCGACGACCATTCGTGAATTCTATAATGAACGCGGCGGACTGGGAACACGCATCATTGTATCTCCCAATATCCGTACCAATTCCGTTATTGTCCAGGCACCACCACGTGACATGCAGGAAGTTGCTGCCCTGATTCAGAAAATCGATCTGGATCAGTCACAGGCTGTCAGTCGCGTCAAAATCTTCCCCTTAAAAAATGCGATTGCTGCAGATCTGGCGGAAACTTTGAACGCCACCCTGCAAAGTGTTCTGAATCCTGCTGCCGCTCAGACAGCGGGCCTGGGAACCAACGTCGGCGGTGCGGGTGGCGAAGCCGCACAGCAGTTACAGGAAGCCCGTTCCGTCGTGCTGGAGTTTCTCTCGCAGGAAGGAGCACAAAGTCGAGTCCTCCGATCCGGCTTGCTGGCCGATATTCGTGTTATCCCGGATCCTCGTGCAAATACCCTGGTCGTCACTGCCCCCAAGGACAGCCTGGATATGATTGGCGCGCTGATCGACCAGTTTGATGCGCGTGTTTCTACCGTGGCAGAACTGAAAGTATTCACCTTAAAGAATGCCGATGCAGAATCCATGGTGGCTTTACTGCAGTCCACTTTCTCTGCTGACAATCAGCAGACCGATCTGGGAATACAGATTGCCGGCGTGAACGATGCGAACAGTAATCTGATCCCCTTGAAGTTTTCCGTCGATCGCCGTACAAACTCAGTGGTCGCCCAGGGTGGTGCAGATGCTTTGCAGATCGTAGAAGCGATCCTGCTGAAACTGGATAGTGCCGACAGCCGCAAGCGGGAAACGACGGTCATTCAATTGAAAAACACCCCGGTCGCCGATGTATCGGTTGCCATCAATGAATTCCTTGATACACAACGTTCCCTCATCGCCCAGGATCCGGACCTGATCAGCAGTTTTGAACTGCTGGAACGCGAAGTCATCGTGGTTCCGGAAGCCATCAATAACAACCTGATTATCAGTGCCACTCCCCGTTACTTTGAACAGATTTCCAACCTGGTCAAACAATTGGATAAAGAAGCTCCACAGGTGATTATCCAGGCGCTGATTGTGGAAGTCGAACTGGATAACGACGATGAATTCGGGGTTGAACTCGGTCTGCAGGACTCCCTGCTGTTTAACCGCAGTATCATCGATAATATATTGACCGTGCAACAGACAGTCACCGGGGCGAGCAATGTCACCCAGACCAACCAGACGATTGTTTCCCAGGAAGCAACACCAGGGTTCCTGTTTAACAGCATCAATCCCCTGGGAACGAACAATACACAAAACACGAGCAACACGGCAGGACAGGCTCTCAGTAATTTCTCATTACAACGAGGGAACAGCGACCTGGGATTTGGCGGACTGGTTTTATCCGCCAGTTCGGAGTCGGTCAGCATTCTGATTCGGGCCCTGGCTGCCAAACGTAATGTGCACATTTTAAGTCGTCCACAAATTCGTACCGTGGACAATGTGACTGCCCAGATCCAGGTCGGCCAGATTGTCCCTGTCGTGAATGGTGTCTCGGTTACCGCCGTCGGTTCTGCCAACCCGGTAATTGAACAGTCCGAAGCTGGTATTATCCTGACCGTGACTCCTCGCATCAGCCCGGATGGAAACATCGTCATGGAAACCCAGGCTGAGAAGAGTGACTTCAGTGGAGCGAGTGTCCCGATCTTCACCGATGCCACGACCGGAAATGTAGTAGAATCACCTGTCAAAAACATTACCCAGGTACAAACAACGGTCAGTGTTCCCAACGGACAGACCGTCGTGCTGGGGGGAATGATCACGGAATCGGATACGACCATCGAGCGCAAGGTACCCTGGCTGGGTGACATCCCGCTGGTGGGAATTCCTTTCCGCTATGATTATACCTCGACCCGTCGTAAAGAACTGCTCGTCTTCCTGACTCCCCGCATCATTCGTAACGATGCTGACTCTGAGTTTATCAAACAGGTTGAATCAGAACGTATTCACCTGCAGGTTGAAAAAGCGGAACAGATGCATGGCCCGATCTTCGCGGTACCTCCCGGAGAACCTGAATTCATTCCGGAAGGAGAAGGGTTGCTGGAACCGATTCCCACTACCGTGATGCCCCAGGAGAATCTGAATCCGGAGATCATCAACAACCAGCAGCCTGGCGGCATGATCCAACAGATGAGCCATCAGTCAGAACCACCGAAAAAGCAAAAGAAGAAACCAGCGATACAATCGAAATTTCCCTTTTGGGGGCGAGACTAAGTGATGAAACACCTGATTGTGCCTGTCAGACTTTTCATGCTGTTGATGTTATGTGCCTCGACGTCCCTCACTGGATGTACGACGCTGGCACTCTCTCAATGGAACTGGAAATCAGACCCGAAGTATGCGACTGCCAAAAAACCGGCCATCGATATCGTCGTACTCTGGGAAGCGGCCGAAGGGAAAGGCGTGGATGGCAAGCCAACAAGGGGTTTTGCCGGTCAGCTGTTGTTCTTTCAACATAATAATACTTCCCCCGTTTATGTGAAGGGCGACGTTTATGTTGACCTTCATGATGAACAGGGAAATCTCGAAACTCCCAACAAACCAATTCACCAATACAAATTTGACTCCGGTGCCTGGCAGGTCCATGCGGTGGAATCAACACTCGGACCAGCCTATCAGGTCTTTATCCCTTATGTCCGGAAAGGGAGAGATCAGGTCGAATGCGCCCTCCGTGTGAAACTGGTTCAAAAAGATGTTCCCGAAATTTACTCACGCCTGATTTCGGTGAAACTGGAGGGACACACACCTGAAGTGAAAACAGAACCTCTTGTACAGACTCCCGTTAACGATCAGCCGGACGCCCAGGTAGAAGTCGATACCCTGGCCCGTCGTGAAAGGGGTAAACAACTGGAGTTGTCCCCGCAGAATAAAATCAGACAGCTCAAAAAGACACTGGAAGAAAGCAGCAAGATTGAACAGGTCAACGCGGAATCAACGACCCCTGCAGCAGACGAACGAGATGAGCGTATCCGTCGTCTGGAACAGCAGTTGGGTGAATTACTCAACCAGCAGAATCGTGTCACGCAAGCTGGATATCAGACTTCCGAACAGGAGGGTTCTTCTCAACAGTCGATCCGCTATCAGCAGTTCCGATTGAACAGCCCCGAGCAATAACCGGAAACAGATTATTTTCTTGGCGGACAGGTGGACGATGTTATAATTGAGTAGAATATTTTATCCCGTTATTAATCGCATTCCGGATTACCCATGATCAGCCTGAAATTCAAAAATCCCTGTTACACCATGCTTTATGCATGTCTGGCGTTTGCCCTGCCTGCGACTGGCGAAGCACAGGTTCAGAGCCTGTCCAGCAGTAATACTCCTCAGAATAGTGGCAGTACAGGAACAACGGTTGGAAATCTGAATTCCGGAAATCGGGCAGGCGGCAGTGGCAGTACCCAGTCTGGTCTCTCGACCATGGGTAATTTTGATAACCTCAACCCCCAAAGTGGATTTATCGGACGGTCTGAAGACACTCAGAATAACTTTATCGGCCGCACGAATACTCAGGGTGCCACAGGCGCGAATAACGGACAGAATCGCAACTTTAACCGCGCTACAACTGGCGGCTTACGAAACGGGCAGAATCTGAATAACACCGGACAGACGGGGCCCAAGGTTCCTGAATTCCGGCCTCAGTTACGCATCGCGTTTTCTGCAGCCCCTCTTCCGCTGAGCAACGTACAGAATTCGATGGGGGATTCCTTTACACGGATCAAAGAACGCCACGAAAAATTACGCGATGTCGAGTTCCAGTTGAATGCTGACCACAGTGTGACACTGCGTGGCCAAGTCGATTCTGCAGGTGCCAGAAAGCTGGTTGAATTTCTGGCGATGCTGGAACCCGGAGTCAGAACTGTCAACAATGAGCTCATTGTCGCAACTCAACCGGTGATCCCGCCTCCCGCAACTCAGATCAACCAACCCTGACATATCAGGCGAGTGAAGGTTCCGCCGGTGATTTGACGGACTTCATCAACAGTGCATACTGGTGATCATGCTCAGTCAGTTGATCAGCCCGGTCACCCAGCCGATTTTCAGCATAGGGAATTTTCACAACATGACCACTTCCCGGAGCCACTTCAATCGAATCTGATTTCTGATTCAGTAATGCATTCAGGTTGAAGACAGTGTTGCCGGTCGGCGTCATCAACTCCAGTTCATCGTTCAGGCCAAACTTGTTTTTGACATCCACGATGATGCCATCCTCATCCCGGTCGATGATATCGCCGACAAACTGCTGCTTATTTGCCATCGAACGGCCATGCTCATAATTCTGCATGCTTTCGGACGCGTGTCGCTGGAAGAAGCCTTCCGTGTAACCTCGATTGGAAAGACTGTCGAGCATTTCCAGCAGGTTTTCATTGAACTCCACGCCTGCAGCGGCATCATCAATGGCTTTACGATAAACCTGCGCCGTCCGGGCTGCATAAAAGAAGGACTTGGTTCGCCCTTCAATCTTCAAAGAACTGATTCCCATGTCGGTGAATGTTTTCACGTGCTGAACAGCCCTGAGATCTTTTGAATTCATAATATAGGTGCCATGCTCATCTTCGTAAGCGGGCATGTACTCGCCGGGACGCTGTGGTTCTTCCAGTAGAAAGACCTTATCAAGAATCGGCAGTTGTGGGTTTTGTGGCGGGGGTGGATTCTTTAATACGATGTCCCCTTCCAGTGTTTGCACTGCGTCACTGACTTTATAATCCCAGCGGCAGGCGTTCGTGCAGTTCCCCTGATTGGAATCGCGGTGATTCATATACCCCGACAGCAGACATCTTCCGGAATACGCGATACAGAGTGCACCATGGACGAATACTTCCAGTTCCATATCGGGACACTCTTCCTGGATCTCTGCGACTTCTTTAATGGAAAGTTCTCGCGAAAGAATGATGCGGGTCAGCCCAAATTTCTGCCAGAACTTGACGGTCGCATAATTGACGGCGTTTGCCTGCACTGACAGATGGATGGGAACGTCGGGCCAGCGCTCACGCACCATCATAATGAGACCCGGATCTGACATGATCAGCGCGTCAGGCTTCATATCAATTACCGGTTCCATGTTCTTCAGGTAACTCCGTACCTTCAGATTATGAGGGGCAATATTGCTGGCGATATAGAATTTCTTACCGAGACGATGTGCTTCTTCGACCGCTTCCGCCATCACTTCCAGCTTGTTGAATTCGTTTTCCCGGACACGCAGACTGTAGCGGGGCTGACCTGCATAAACGGCGTCTGCACCAAACGCATACGCGTACTGCATGGCTTTACGGGTTCCCGCGGGTGAAAGAAGTTCCGGTTTCATTCTGATACCTGTATCACTTTTCATATTCAAAAACGTAGATTTGAAAGCACATCACTCAAGGCAGGATAGTATTAGTTCCGGGGAACTTTCCATAGGGCCTGGGCAAAATTCCTGCCTAAATCCAGATAACCTTCTGAATTATAGTGCCAACGATCAGAATAACCATACTCATCCGTACTGGTCACGAGCGCGGCACGCTTGTCTTTCTCTACAAAAGCCGCCTGCGCTGCACGTACCGTGTCACCATATTTCCAGACCTTTCCCTCCGGATTGTCACCCGAATCCGAAATGCGGCCGATCACCACAGGCAGGTCATCTGCGTACAACGTTGCACGTATTAAGTCCATAAGACGCTTCAGGTTGGCTTCATACTCCTTCGCAATTTCTTCTGTATAGGCGGCATCACTTTCCCCTTGCATCCAGACAATTCCTGCAGGAACCAGGACATCTGCTTCTCCATCCTTATCGATATCTGTCGTCTGCAGTGCCCGTTTCATGCCAGCCAGAAAATGGTCATACTGATTGATCCCCTGCCCTTTTCCTGTCCCTTTTTCAAAATCAGGATCCCAGCAGCCAAAGTTTCCGGCCGCATCGACGGCGATTGAAGTCCCTCCCCGCGAGATCTTGATCAACGCGATATTCGCATCCGGATCCAGCTTCTGCAGCGTTTTAGCGAAAGAAAGTTCCACGCCAAACCGGTTGGAATAAGTATTCTCCTTGCCATCCGACTTGAAACCAACCCCATGACCGGGTTTCAATTCGGACCAGAGTCCGCGGCCATCGACGGGAACGGCATCTGGCGCGGGATTCGCATGAAAGATCCGCACGCCGGGAACCGACTGCTGGAGATCAACAGGCAGGTCTCTGGTGTAACCATATCCATCCATATTGGACTGACCACCCAGAAAATATACCTGATAGGTTTTTGCGACTGCAGAACCTGGTCCCGCCAGCAGCGAAAACACAACCAGCGGCAAAACCATACACAGAGAACGAATCATCGGGAACCCTTTCACTATAAACCGGCAGAGAAGACATCAGCGGCGATCAATAATCGCAGGTCTGCATTATACCGACGTAGCGGGTCCCGGAAAATCGTAGCAGGGCAGATCAGGCTATGATCTCGTCAATCGGATGACCAAAATCCATTTCAAGACGTTTATGGCCAGGGACTTCCAGACGTTGTGCTTTCAATCCCAGCTGCTTCAACAGGGTGGCATGCACGTCGGTCACATAATGCGGATTCGCTTCCGCATGGAAACCGAGTTCATCAGTCGTCCCATGGGCCACGCCCCCTTTAATGCCACCACCGGCCATCCAGATGGAAAACCCGTATGGGTGATGATCGCGGCCATTACTTCCCTGCGAACCGGGAGTCCGTCCGAACTCGGTTGCGAACACCACGATCGTGTCTTTCAGTAACCCGCGACGTTTCAGATCTTTCAACAGACCGGCAGTGGGCTGGTCCACCTGTCTGGCCAGTTTGGAGTGACCTGACTTCAGATTCGAATGCGAATCCCATGCACCGGCGGCACCATCGCCGTGCATAATCTGAATAAAGCGTACGCCCTTCTCGACGAACCGCCGCGCCGCCAGCAGCTGCATTCCGAATTCCTTCGTTTCCGGCTGGTGCAGTCCATACAGTTCCTGTGTCTCTTTGGTCTCCTGGTCGAAACGAATGACTTCCGGCACAGCAGTCTGCATCCGAAACGCCAGTTCGTAGGATTTAATGCGCGCCTGCAGGGTACTGTCGTGGGGAAACTTTTCCGCACTCAATTGATTGAGTTGATTGATCAACGAAAATTCAATTTTCTGCTCGGCACTCGAGAGATCCAGTTCCGGCTTCGCATACGGCAGTGGATTTTGGGGATCGACTTTCAAAGGAACCGAATCATAGGCAGGTCCCAGATAGTGACCGTCTCGGACGTCAAAAAACCGAGGTCCCATGTTAATAAACTGAGGCAAATTCTGATTGAGTGAGCCGAGCCCATAGTTCACCCAGGCACCGATGGTCGGCACACGACCATCCAGCATATGTCGGCCGGAGTGAAACTGGACCTGGGCACCATGATTGTCATCAGTGGTCCACATGGAACGCACGATCGACAGGTCATCCACGCATCCCCCGATGTGAGGGAACCAGTCACTGACTTCAATCCCGCTCTCGCCATACTTTTTATAACCGACCTGCAGGGGATAGACTTTATTCCGCTGCTGACCGTTGGCATCGTTAACTACAACCACACGCACGCGTTTCAGCTTTTCCGATTCCTGCACCGATTTCCAGGGAGTTTCACTGATGGACTTCCCGGCGTATTTGTTGAGCATCGGCTTGGGATCAAAGCTCTCCATGTGGCTCACGCCGCCCCGCATAAACAGCCAGATCACACTTTTCGCTTTAGGAGGAAAGTGGGGCTGGCCATCCGGAGCCTGATGCACGCCGGCAGCGCGGGACTCGTCCTGCAGCAGTGATGCCAGTGAAATCCCCGCCAGTCCGGAACTCAGGTTCGTCAGAAAATGGCGGCGAGGTAATACTGTCTGTTGAATATGATTTGTCATGACGTGCCTTCAGCGGATCGTAATGAAATCGTTATGGTTGAGTAAGGCATGCACCAGATTTTCGCGTGAGCGCCAGGTCGGGTTCTGATGGTTCGCTGCTTTTAAAGTGGCCTGTGTTTCCAATAACGCCTGAGTACAGATCTCGAGTTCTCGAGGCATTGGTTCCACACACAGAATTCGCTCATAAGCCAGCCTGATAAATTCCTGATCACTCAGCGAAGGATGCTCCGCGCGAATTTTTTCGACGATCTTCCGGGCCATCTGCAAAGAGACTTTACTGTTCGCCAGCGTGAGTGCCTGCTGGGGAACGACGCTTTCATTTCGACGATAACAGGCAAAGATATCAGCCGCATCAAACATGCCGATGAATTTGTCTTGCGAATCGCGCGAGTAGGTAAAATACAGGCTGCGGCGTCTGCTGTCCGAATTCCTGTCAGGATCAATCGTGGGGCCGCCCATCGTCAGATCCAGTTCTCCCGCCAGGTGCAGCAGGCTGTCACGAATCACTTCTGATTCCATCCGAACGGTATTCCGTTTCCAGTAGTACCGGTTCGTTTCGTCTTTCGTCAGATTCTGCGGCTCTGCATTCCGGGTAGAAATGCTGAGCTGATACGCCTGTGAAGTCACCATCAGCTGATGAAGATGCTTCATACTCCAGTCGTGTTCCATAAAATCCACTGCCAGCCAGTCGAGCAGATCCTGATGCACCGGCCGTTTTGCTCGTAATCCGAAATCGGTCACATCTTCTACCAGTGGTTCACCAAAATGACGCAGCCAGATATGATTCACGGCAACACGCGCCGCTAATGGATTTTTCCGATGCGTGATCCAGCGGGCCAGAGCCGAACGTCGTCCGGTACTGGTTTCGGGATAGGGTTGCAGTCTTGTATCATCCTTTTCGTCCGGACCTTCCAGTGCTTTCAGCGAGGCACGGACCCGTGTATATTTTTCACCCGGCTTGCTGACAGCTTCTTTTGCTGTCTCAACATGCTTCTCTGCAGCCGTAATCTCTTTACTCAGTTTTTTCTTTGCATCTTCGCTGGCGGTTTCCGCTTTTTCTCTCGCTTGCGCCAGTTTTTCCTCAGCCAGTGCCAGCTCATATTTCCGGGCTGCCAATGCCGCAGCCTGCGTTAATGTGGTCAGTTCGTTTTCGGGAACGTCATTCAGGCGGGCTTTTTCGACGGCATAAGCCGTGCGTAATGTTTCCGGGTAGAGCGTCGCTGCCTGCAGGCTGGCCTGCGCACGAACCGACTTTGCCTGCGCCAGTTCGAGTGTCATTTTCGCAGGCTGCTTGCCTTCGATCATCGTCTCATCCGATGCGAGAGTCTGAATACTGATCTGTTCGAACTCTGCTGTGGCGTCAAATGCCAGCAGTTCCAGTTGACCGGTTTCACGCGGGAGCGGAAGCCGATACGAAAGGGCATGCGTGCCATTGATGGCGACATTCACCAGTTGACCTCGAACTTTCAGCTCCAGTTCATAGGATTGATTCAGTTTCACTTCGCAGGCATGTCGTCCCTCGGCGGGATAAACAGAGTTCCCATTTTCTTTATAAGAGACCTGCAGCTTTGACCCTGGTTGAACCGCACTCAGGTAGATCATCTTTTCCCGATCGCCGATCACGTCAAACGCGAGGCCAACAGAACGCCATTTGTCTCCTCCCGTGGTCTTGAACTGGAAGCGGGCTTTGAAATCACGGGGATGGTTCGGGATTGAACGCAAAGAGGCGCGCCCATAACCGGTTTTTGTCTGGATCAGTTTGCCTTCCAGGTAGGACCATTCACCAGGCCCCAGTGTCCAGAATTCAGGTTTTTCATACTGGAAATCATCTTCCACAAATGTGGCTGCCTGACCTGATACGTTTTCAGCCACCTGGTTCTGTGATGACTGTTCCAACTGCGCCAGTTGTGTTTTTGCCTGTTCAGAGACTTTTTGAGCTGCAGCAATTTTTTCGTTAGCTGCTTTCAGCTGATCCTGCAGGACAAACTCCTGTAAGGCCGGGTAATGCGCTTCCGCCGGAAGCTTAACCGGCGTGACTTTGAATTCATCGAAAGTGAATATCTCGGGAGTGGCCGGCTGCATCGCCTGGCTCTGATCCGGATTTTTCTCATCGCCGCGGATATGTAAATAAGTTTTCGTGTCAGCGTGGGCATCAAAGATGCGCGGCAACCCATCCTGTTCCAGATCGGTTTCTCCCGGCAGGGGATCCAGGCGCACCTGATACGGCTCGAAGATTGCCCGCATTGAATAATAGTCGACGTGGCTCAGTGGATCGTATTTGTGATCGTGGCACTTGGCACAATTCATCGTCAGACCAAGAAACGCTTTGGAAGTATGCTCCAGTGTGCTGTCCAGCCAGGTTGTTCGGTTAAACAGGTAATAATGCCGCGCCAGAAAACCGGTAGCGCGCAGTGCATCGTGGTCGGTCGGTTTCAGTTCATCCGCGGCGAGCATGTCCTGCACCATTTCCGCATAACTGCTGTCACGGTTCAACGATTCGATAATCCAGTCGCGCCAGTGCCAGATATGCTTCTGGCTGTAACGCAGTTGCTTACCCAGACCATACCAGTCGGTGTACCGCCAGATATCCATCCAGTGGCGTCCCCAGCGTTCGCCGTATTGCGGGCTCGCCAGTAATTTTTGTACAACTTTTCCGTAAGCATCTTCAGAGGAGTCGTTCACAAACTGTTCGATGTCCTCCTGTGTCGGAGGCAGGCCGATCAGATCCAGGTAAACGCGTCGAATCAAGACTCGACGCGCTGCCG
>TARA_R100001132_G_scaffold27423_1_pt1 | contig 23968 bp, 18 predicted proteins | sample TARA_R100001132 | Tara Oceans TARA_R100001132 (sample SAMEA2621247) | marine metagenome | biome: marine biome (ENVO:00000447); feature: mesopelagic zone (ENVO:00000213); material: "saline water (ENVO:00002010), including plankton (ENVO:xxxxxxxx)" | depth 800 m | reverse complement strand
GCTTACGAAAAACTGGTCGATCGACTGCTGGCTTCCCCCCGTTACGGCGAACGCTGGGCGCGGCACTGGCTGGACCTGGTCCACTATGCCGACACGCACGGCTACGATAAAGACAAGCTCCGCGAAAATGCCTGGCCTTATCGGGATTATGTCATCCGCTCCCTGAACGAGGACAGACCCTATGCCCAATTCATTCAGCAACAGATTGCCGGTGATATCCTCAATCCGTTTTCACAAGATGGCGTTTCTGCCACCGGGTTCATTGTCGCCGGCCCCTTTGACTGGGTCGGTCAGATTGAAATCAGCGAAAAACTGATCGAGAAAAAAATTACCCGCAATCTCGACCGCGACGATATGGTGGCGACCGTCATGAATACTACCGTCAGTCTCACGGTCCAGTGTGCCCGCTGTCACAATCATAAATTCGATCCGATCTCCCAGGAAGACTATTACAGCCTGCAGGCAGTCTTCGCCGGTATCGACCGGGCCGAGCGCAGTTATGACCCGGATCCCGAGACCGCATCACGACGGAAGACGCTGCAGACGTTTCTGGAACAGTCTCAAAGCCAGCATCAACGGCTCGACGCGCAAATCAGGAAACGGGGTGGTGGAAAACTGGAACGTCTGGAAGCAGAACTCAAACGGGCGATGAACGCGAAGCAGGGACAGGGTGTTGAATATGGATATCACAGCCAGGTTGAAAAGTCGGACAAGACTCCCAAATGGGTGCAGCTCAATTTCAAACAGCCGGTAACAGCAGAGAAAATCACACTGATCCCCGCCTTCGACAATTACAACAACATTGGGGCCGGCTTCGGTTTTCCGAAACGGTTCAGGCTGGAAGTCTCAAACACCAGTGATTTCAAGTCGGCAACCACGATCGCCGATCATACACAACAGGATTATCCGAATCCCGGAACAAGTCATATCCAAACTGATGCCGGACAAAAGAAATTCCAATACATCAGAATGACGGCGACGAAACTCGCTCCCCGCTCAAACGATTTTATTTTTGCGCTGGGGGAACTCCAGGTGTTTGCTCCCGACGGCAAGAATCTTTCCAGCCAGGCACAGGTCACTTCGCTGGATTCGATCGAAGCGGCTCCCCGCTGGTCCCGCCAGAATCTGATCGACGGGAAATATTATCAGAGCCTCGAATTCTATACAGACCTTTCCGAGCTCAAACAGAAACGGGATGACTTCCTCGCCAGCCTGTCCACCGGGGAAGAGAAAAAATCACTCCAGCAGTTATCCGCCAAAATCCAACAACTCCAATCTAATCTCAAGAAACTTCCCGATCCAGAAAAGGTCTTTGCGGCTGCAACTGACTTCCCTGCACAAGGAAATTTTCGTCCCACGAAAGGTCAGCCGCGTCCCGTGCATCTGCTGAGTCGAGGCAGTGAAAAAGCGCCAATACGGGAAGTAGCAGCTTCAGCACCGAACCTGATTGATGGACTCCCTGGTAACTTCCCTTTGAGAGATCCAGACAACGAAGGAGCCCGCCGCGTGGCCCTGGCTCACTGGATTACCAGTCGCAACAACCCACTCACCTGGCGTTCCCTTGTGAACCGTGTCTGGCTCTATCACTTCGGGAAAGCCATCGTTGATACGCCGAATGACTTCGGTAAAATGGGCGCCCAACCCACGCATCCCGACCTGCTTGATTACCTGGCCAGCCGCTTCCGCGATGAAGGACAGTCGCTCAAAGACCTGCATCGTCTGATCTTACTCAGCACTGCTTACCAGCAGTCATCTCGTACGAATCCAGCGGGGAGTGAGCTCGACGGCGATAATCGTCTGCTCTGGCGCATGAACCGTCGCAAACTGGAAGCCGAAGCCATCCGCGATTCCGTCCTGCAGATCAGTGGAAAGCTGGACCTCGAAATGTACGGACCGGGGGATCGACTGTTTGTTCTGGAGAAGCCACAGCATTCCCCTCACTACCTCTATCGAAAGTACGATCCCGCGACCGCAGAACGGCACCGCCGTTCCATTTATCGATTCATCGTCCGCTCGGTCCCCGATCCGTTTATGGAATCGTTGGATTGTGCCGACCCTTCGCAGCTTACTCCCAAACGAATCGAAACCTTAACTGCGCTCCAGGCGCTCTCCCTGTTAAACGACCAGTTTATGATCAGCATGTCCGTTTTCTTTGCGGAGAGTCTCGAGGCGCAATCAGCCGACTTGACGGCACAAATTAATCACGCGTTTCAAACCGCGCTGGGCAGGTCTCCTGAGCCGGACGAACTCAAAATTTTACAGACGATCGGCGCGCAGCATGGCCTGAAAAATGTCTGTCGGCTGATTCTGAACAGCAATGAATTTATCTTTATCGATTAATCAAATACGCAGAAAGTGATCTTATGGATCGTCGAGAGTTTCTATTGTCAGCCGGCGGTGGACTGGGGGGAATTGCCCTGGCATCGCTGCTGCAGAACGAGCCACTGCTGGCAAACCCGCAAACCGGCACGCATATTCTGCATCATCCGCCGAAAGCAAAGCGAGTGGTCCAGCTTTACATGTCGGGAGCCGCCAGTCAGTGTGATACGTTCGACTTCAAACCCCAGTTGATCAAAGACAATGGCAACAACTGGGATCCCGGCGAACAGGTACAGCTCTTTCAGTCCTCACCTGGCAAAACCATGCAGTCTCCCTGGAAGTGGAAGCAGTATGGGGAATCGGGAAAATGGTTGAATGAATGTGTCGCGCCACTGGGCGACTGTGTCGATGACATGGCATTCATTCACAACATGGTCAGCAAGTCGAACGTGCATGGCCCGGCGACATTCATGCAGGCAACCGGATTCATTCTGCCCGGCTTTCCCGGCATGGGTGCCTGGATCAGTTACGGACTTGGCAGCATGACCGATAATCTGCCCACGTTCGTCGTACTGCCTGACCCGCGTGGCTTTGCTCCTAACGGTGCTGCCAACTGGTCAGCCGGTTTTCTGCCCGCCAGTAACCAGGGAACCATGATTCGACCGAATTCCAAAACACCCATTTCGAACTTATTTCCCCCTGAGAATGATTTCGTCACACGAAACAGTGATCGCGATGTTTTGCAAGCACTCAAACAGCTCAATCAACAACATCAACAGACACGCGCCGGTGATTCACGTCTGAATGCCCGCATTCAATCCTATGAACTCGCAGCCAAAATGCAGCTGCAGGCACCGGAAGTTCTCGATCTTTCAGGTGAAACGAAAAGCACGCTGCAGAGGTACGGTCTGGATTTCGTCGATTTCGAAGTACAGGAAGGCATCAGCGAAGCCGCAGAGATTGCGTATTTCGGTAGAAACTGCCTGGTGGCGCGACGCATGCTGGAACAGGGTGTGCGGTTCGTGCAGATCTGGTCGGGCGCCGATAACGGCCATCCCCGTCGCAACTGGGATTCGCACGAAGACATCAAACGCGATCACTGGCCATTAGGCCGGGGCATGTCCATTGGAGCATCCGCGTTGATCAAAGATCTGAAACAGCGGGGCATGCTCGACGATACGATCATCCTCTGGACCACGGAATTTGGCAGAATGCCCTGCAGTCAAGGCAGCAAAGGACGCGATCACAATCCGTTTGTTTTCACCAACTGGCTCGCCGGGGGTGGTATCAAAGGGGGCACGACATACGGAGAATCGGACCAATGGTCATTCAAACCCGCTGATCCGGCGAACCCCACCATGTGCTATGATGTGCATGCAACGATCTTGCATCAACTCGGTATTGATCACGAAAAACTGACCTACCGGCATAACGGCATTGATCGTCGTCTGACCGATGTCCACGGTCACGTGATCGAAAACATCCTCTCATAAGAAGAGTGTCAATAAAAAAACGAGTGACTGGTTCTGTTCCAGCCACTCGCAGTTTACTTCATCAGCAGTTGAGTCAGGGCTTCGATTATTCGAAGTTACCTTTAGTGATCTGAGCATCCAGCCAGGGACCGGAGAAGCACTCAGAAGGACGCAGTTCAACTGTACCATCTGTGTAACCTGATCCAGTACCAGAAGCCGGGAAACCAGGATTCAGGAAGCCGTCGCCGTTCAGGTCGACAATCGCTTTAACGCTGCCGTCAGCCATCAGGATATTGCAGATCTTGTTACGGCCACGACCGTGCCATGCAAACCAGTCACGTGAATCTTGCAACCACAGGAACCCGTCAGTACCAGGTGTACCAATCCGGTTCGGGTCGGGCAGTTCAACAGGAGTGGCATTCACAACATTGGTACCGGCAGGCATCAGAGCCAGTGCAGTACCATCCCACCGGGCAGGACCATCGTTGAATGACTCAGCCAGACGTTCACCCGCATCCAGAAAACCGGGAATTGAGTCAGACAGAACAGCTTCGCCCACGTCACCAGGAGCTCCACACCCCATGAAGGAAACAGCAGAAGAAGAAACGCGGGAAGAATCCAGACGACGAATGGTCAACGGCCCCAGTGAACCACCAAATCCCTTCAGACCAGAAGCTGTCACACCAGCGTTAGTCTTCGCACCGGAACGTACCAGATACCAGCTGGAAGCGTAGTTAGTACCGTAACCATCTTCCAGCAGCTTGGCAACCTGAAGAATACGAGCAGGCGTTTCTTCGGTTCCACTGGTCCAAGATCCACAAACGCCTTCACTCAGACGTGCCAGCGGAGCAGAGTCTTTGTTACTGGTGTTGGTGGCACCAATCATGTCGTTCAGCTTTTCAGATCCCAGCAGAGTGGAAGAAGGGCACAGCATCTTCTGTGGAAGACCGGCACCACTGTTAACCATGTCGGCGACCCAGCCCCAGGTGTCAGGACATCCGTCACGACGGAAGTCATAAGCACCGGTACAATAACGACCGCTGGGGTCTGTTGATGCGAAAGAATGCATGGAAAGACCGAACTGACGCAGGTTGCTTTTGCACTGCGAAGAACGTGCAGATTCTCGCGCTGCGAATACTGCCGGGATCAGCAGAGCAGCCAGTAAAGCGATGATCGAAATCACCACCAGAAGTTCGATCAGGGTAAAACCTGATCGTTTCGTGTTTTGAGCACGTGATTTTTGCATTGTGTTTCCTGTTTTTTGAAAAAGTGGTTTGTACAGTTACGCGAACAATGAAGGCTTAAGACAATTAAATTTGATTTTGAAAGAAACAGGCCATCCCCATCAGCTTGGCACTGGATGTATGAAACTGAGCTGCTTCCCCCCCTTGATCTTTTAAAACTCACTCACTTCGAATTCGACTGGATAACCAGCATCTGAAAAATTACTTTGCCGGCTGAATTTCTCAGATGGGCATACGGTATCGTGAGACTGTGAAGTTTTTTCTCCCCGTTAAGTTAAGAAGAAGTGAATAATGCGTAGCAAAATTGATCAAAACAGGCCTATTGTGAGTGTTTGATTAATATACAGTGAGGTTTCTGCAGGGAGCTTCATATAAATGTGCTGCGATTCCCCCTGCTCCAGAGAGACAAAACTTGAATTTCCTCAATCGAAGTTCGTATAATTACAAAAGAGAAAACAGGAGCCGGGCTCAGAACTCGTACTCCTAAGTCACCTGCTCAGAAAGTGTTAGTACCACAATGAGCTACCCCCACTTTGAGGAAAGTGGCGGACCGGTATTCACTCGTGTTTGATTTTGAGATCAAGAAATCATTCCGATTCACAGAAAATCCGGGTTTGCAGCCTGCCTGACCAGACTTCATGTTTTGTCAAAGCCGCCTCGCTTTTTTCCTGTAACGGTGCTGATTTCTTGCTTTTCTCTGTAGACCGAAAGAGAAGTTCATGGCCGCTCGAACGATCAATCTGTTCGCAGTCTCTAGTGTGGTAATGGTCTGTTTTCTGTCTCAAAACGTAGAGGCAGGAACGCCTGCCCCTTCCGAGCAGCCTCTAGACTTTGCGACAGATATCCGTCCTCTGCTTTCTGACGCCTGTTTCTCATGTCATGGCCCTGATCCGGAACATCGTGAAGCGGAACTCAGGCTTGATTTGAAAGAAACCGTTTTCGCAGATCACAACGGGCAATCCCTGATTGTCCCCGGCAAACCCGCTGAGAGCCTGATCTATCAACGCATGACGGCGACTGACGAAAGCGAACGCATGCCCCCCGTAGATTCGGGAAAAAAACTAACCGCTTCCGACCTCGCAAAAATTCGAAGGTGGATTGAAGCCGGTGCTCCCTGGGCCTCGCACTGGGCCTTTCAAGCACCCGTTAAGTCCGCGATACCTGCTGTCTCGAAACAGGAATTAATTCAAAACCCGATTGATGCTTTCGTTCTGGAAAAACTGGAACAGCAACAACTGTCTTTCTCCAGACCGGCAGATCGAACAACGCTTCTGCGACGGTTGAGCCTGGACCTGATCGGCCTGCCGCCGAGCATCGAGGAAATCGATTCTTTCCTGGCTGACAAAAGCACCGATGCATACCGCAAACAGGTCGCGCGCCTCTTAGCTTCCCCCCATTACGGAGAACGCTGGGGACGCCTCTGGCTCGATGCCGCCCGCTATGCCGATTCCAACGGTTATGAAAAAGATGCCCCCCGTGAAGTCTGGCTCTATCGTGACTGGGTCATTGATGCGTTGAATCAGAACATGCCCTACGATCGGTTCATCATCGAACAGGTCGCCGGGGATCTGCTGCCCCAGGCAACACAGGATCAGAAAATCGCCACTGGTTTCATGCGGAATTCGATGCTCAACGAAGAGGGGGGCATCGACCCGGAAGAGTTTCGCATGGCCGCGATGTTCGACCGCATGGACACGATCGGGAAAAGTGTTCTCGGTCTCACCCTGCAGTGCAGCCAATGTCATTCCCACAAATACGATCCACTGACACACGAAAATTACTATCAGATTTTCGCCTGTATCAACAACTCGTACGAAGCCAGCATGCGAGGCTATACCGACGAGGAACAACAGCAGCGAGAAAAACTGTTTACCGAAATCGATTCCATCGAAAGATCGCTCAAAACATCAATGCCCGACTGGCCTCAACGACTGGCCGCATGGGAAAAGCAGGTGCAGCAGAATCAACCGGTCTGGCATGTAATGAAACTGAAAAATGTCGACAGTAATTCCCAGCGTTATATGGAACAGCCCGATCATTCCATGCTGGCACAGGGTTATGCGCCTTCCCGGTTCACTTCGAACTTTGAAGCCGAGATCGATGCTTCCGAGATCACTGCCATCCGACTCGAACTGTTAAATCACCCCAATCTGCCGGCAGGAGGCCCCGGTCGCGCCATCTCCGGTCTCTGTGCCTTAACAGACATCAAACTCAACGTCGAAAATACAGAGGATGCAACACAGAAAACCACTATCAAGTTCACGGAAGCCACCGCCGATTTCAGTAATCCTCGACTGCAGCTGAATTTTCCTTACGAGGATCAAAAAGGAGTGCGCGGCTTTACCGGGCCTGTCAGCTATGCGATTGACGGAGACAACTCAACTGCCTGGGGAATCGACGCGGGACCGGGACGACTCAATCAGCCCCACGAAGCGGTCTTTCGTGCCGAGAAACCATTTGGTTACCAAGAGGGCAGTAAATTAACCATCAGCCTTGTGCAGATGCACGGGGGCTGGAACAGTGACAACAATCAGACAATGAATCTCGGCCGCTTTCGGATTTCCTGGAGCAACAGCCCGCAAGCCCAGGCAGATCCCGTCCCTGATCATGTCAGGGAAATCCTGGCGATTCCTGACGCCGAGCGAACATCCCGCCAGCAGGACCAGGTTTTCAGTTACTGGCGAACCACGGTCCCTGAGTGGAAAACAGAAAACGAACGAATTGAAGCGATCTGGAAACAGCATCCGGAAGGAACGACGCAGCTGGTCTACCAGGAACGTCCTCAGCCCCGCCAGACACATCTGCTGGATCGTGGCGATTTTCTTAAACAAAAACAGGTCGTGCAACCAGGTGTGCCGGGTTTTCTGAACTCACTCCCGACGGATGGCCCCGTGAATCGGCTGACTTTTGCCCGCTGGCTCGTCGACCGACAATCTCCGACGACGGCCCGAGCGATTGTAAACCGGGTCTGGCAGGCCTACTTCGGGCAGGGAATTGTGACGACCAGTGAAGATCTGGGATCCCAGGGCGCAGCACCGACGCACCGAAAACTACTGGACTGGCTGGCTGTCTGGTTCATGGATGAAGGCTGGGACCTGAAGAAGCTGCATACACTGATTGTGACTTCCCGAACTTATCAACAGTCATCCCGGGTCAGCCCCGCATTGTATACCAAAGATCCCTACAATCGCCTGCTGGCCCGCGGGCCGCGTTATCGTGTCGATGCCGAAATCGTGCGGGACATCGCCTTGAAAGCCAGCGGACTTTTGAACCCCGAAATCGGCGGGCCCTCGGTGTATCCGCCTGCTCCTGCTTTCCTGTTCGATAAACCAGCCAGCTATGGCCCCAAGACCTGGAACGTGGAAGAAGATGCCGACCGCTATCGGCGAGCGATTTATACATTCCGCTTTCGCTCAGTCCCGTACCCGATGCTCCAGGCATTTGATGCGCCCAACGGCGATATCTCGACCGTCAAACGTACCCGTTCCAATACACCGTTGCAGGCTCTGACGACCCTCAATGAAACCCTGTTTATGGAATGTGCCATCAGTCTTGCAGAGACAGTACTCTCATCCCCACAGGATTCTGAAGACCACCGGATAGAAACAGCGTTCCGACGCTGTGTATCCCGGTATCCCGCTGCTGAAGAAAAGCAGGTACTGACTCGCTTTCTCAACAGGCAGCGCCAATACTTCCACGAACATCCGGAAGAAGCAACGCAAATCACCGCGACAAAAAAGCTCAAAGAATCGACAACTGATTTTGCTGCCTGGGTCGCGCTTTCACGGGTGCTGCTCAACATGGATGAGACCATCACCAAAGAATAATCAAACCGATCATCAAAAAAGAAATCTGAAACAGGTGATACAGATGAATAACATAAATCATCCGGCACATCCCATCGCGCGTCGCTGGTTTCTGCAACAATGTGGTATGGGAGTCGGAGCAATCGCCGTCAATCAACTGCTGCAGGAATCTGGTTACGCCGCCGGCTCAAAGTCTGATCCATCGAAAGATCCACTGGCAGCCCGTCAGCCGCACCATCCCCCTGCAGCGAAAAATATTATCTTCCTGTTTATGGGCGGTGGACCAAGTCATCTGGAACTGTTCGATAATAAACCGGTTCTGGGCAAATTTGATGGCAAGTTGCCCCCGGAAGACCTGCTGAAAGGCTATCGGGCCGCGTTTATCAATCCGAATTCCAAATTCCTCGGCCCTAAATTTAAATTTGCAAAACATGGCGAATGTGGGGCAGAATTATCTGAGTTACTGCCTCATCTCGCAGAAGTCGTCGATGACATCGCCATCGTAAAAAGTATGAAAACGGACGCCTTCAACCATGCACCAGCCCAGATTCAGGCCCTTACCGGATCCCAGTTATTCGGCAAACCCAGCCTGGGTGCCTGGACAGTCTACGGGCTGGGAAGTGAATCGAAAAACCTGCCCGGTTTTGTCGTCTTCAGTTCCGGAAACAAAGGTCCCAGTGGCGGCAGTTCCTGCTGGGGCAGTGGCTTTCTGCCTAGCACGCATCAGGGTGTCATGTTCCGAGGCGGACAGGAACCAGTACTCTACCTGCAGAATCCACCCGGAGTCTCTGCCCAGCTGCAACGAGATTCACTGGATACGCTCAAGGCCTTGAACCAGAATCACCTTGATCAGGTGGGCGACCCTGAAATTGCCACCCGGATCAATTCCTTCGAGATGGCCTATCGCATGCAGTCCAGTGCCCCTGATGTGATGGACCTGGGACAGGAAACCAGGGAAACCCTCGAGATGTACGGTGCTGAACCGGGTAAAACCTCGTTCGCAAATAATTGCCTGCTGGCCCGCCGACTGGTAGAGCGGGGGGTTCGCTGCGTGCAATTGTTTCATGAATCCTGGGATCAGCACGGCGGGCTGGTCAGCGGATTAAAGAGTAACTGCAAAGCGACCGACCAGGCTTCAGCTGCATTAGTCAAAGACCTCAAACAACGTGGTCTGCTAAAAGACACACTTGTCGTCTGGGGGGGAGAATTCGGCCGCACACCAATGGTACAGGGGGGGAATGATGGTCGCGATCATCATCCGAATGCCTTTACCATGTGGCTCGCCGGTGGCGGGATCAAAGGAGGAACAACCATCGGCGGCTCTGACGATTTTGGCTTCAATGTCATCGAAGATGAAGTTCCCGTCTATGATCTGCATGCGACAATCCTGCATCTGCTGGGACTGAATCCGGATCGGCTCTCGTTCCGCTTCCAGGGACTGGATCAAAAACTGATCGGCGTCAATCCCGCAAAGATCGTCACAAAAATTCTGGCCTGAAATAAAAGAAAAACCCCTTATCAAAACTGACAAGGGGTTTTTCAATTTTTGGTTCCGCAACTCGTATCAGGCAGCAATTTCCTGCTCGTAGAGTCGAACGGGGGCATTGTTTAACCGGTTCAGATAACCATTGTGCTTCTGATCGAACAGACGCTGTAACCCGTCATCCAGCATCGGCATCGAAATGCTGAGTGACCGACGGATTTTGCGTGTATGCAGTGAAGTCTCGCCGTTGGCAAAACCGGTGGTCCGTTCATTTAAAACGGTCGCCCGGGGAAGCATCGGTACCGTCAGCCCGAAAGTGGCCGCCAGGCGCTGCACGAATTCGATGGGGCTGATACGTTCGCCACCAGCCACATGGAAGGTCCCCGTCAAGCGTTCCTGATACGCGTGTTCGATGATCGCTGCCAGATCTGTTGCCAGCAAAGGAGTGGCATGCCGATAACAGTCCTGACTGGAAAATGACCCGTTTTCCAGAGACTGCACCAGGCTTTCGACCTGACCCTGACCGTAAGCAGCAGGAGTCCAGCCAAACACATTGGTTCGGATAATCAGCGTGTTGTCACACAGACTGACTTCACGTTCAATGGCACGCAGCACTTCGGCCTGACGGCTTTCACAAAAACCCTGACACTCCTCTTCATGGAACATCCAGGGCCCGGTAAATACCGCATCAGAAGAAATATGTGTGAAGCGGGCTGAATGCAACTCAGCAGCATTCACCCAGTTTCGCGCTGCGAGCACGGGATCCTTTGTCGCAAACTTCTCAGGATCGACTGTCCAGGCAGAATTTGCGGCAACGCCACAATAGACCACCCAGTTGGGACGCACCATCGACAGCCAGTGCTCGGCTGTTTCGACATCGTCTTCCAGATAAGTTTGAGTTTCACATCCCTGGATGGAAACTGGTGAAGCTGAAGTTAATCCGACAACCCGATATCGACTGGATAAACAGGTTGCAATATTTGCCCCGGCAACCGTATCAAGTCCAATAACCAGAACTGTTTCCACGCCGCGCCTCCATGCTTAGACGTTGTTGTAATATCAGTCAGTAAAAGTTTCACTTTTCAAGCTCTCGCCCGGAACGAAACTGTTTGACATCTCAGTAGTTCTACGAAAGTTGTTCTCGCTAACCAATCCATTTGTTTCGCGAGGGGCGGATTATAGATGGCATTCCTGATTTTCACCAACCCCAATTTTAAAGAGAAATTCATGGTACCTGTTCGCTGTCTTTCTCACGTTTCATTTTGAGGTTTCGAGAGCAGAAAACGTTACCCCTTTCAAGAATCCGGTGGACATGCTGGTCACTTCTCCCACCTCGATTCTGCTCTGATTCCGCTGCTCATGAAAAATTATTTTTTCAAAAAACAGATTGAAAATTGAAAAAAGATTAAAGGTTTGCCGCTTTTTTATTTCATTTCATTCTTTCGTATTGACCTGATTCTGGAAAAGCAATATCTTCCCGCCGCACATTAGTGATTCCTGCGCCTGTTCTATAGGCTGGTCACTCACCTCCCACGATGATACCCCTCAATTGATTCATAAATAACACTTCGAGTTACTAATACAGTGATCTGTTGCTTGAAGAAATTCAAATCATTCAGCAACCCGTTCCCTTTCTTACAAAGATTATTGAAACCATGTCCGTCTCGCGTCATTTACCGGATTATCCGATCCTGCTGGCTGGAGTTTCGACTCCTGTCGTAAAAGGACTGTGCGAAATGGGACTGCCGGTGACAGAACTCCAGGACGATCTGGCACAGCTGCTGGGATATCAGTCAACCCGCTGGAACCTGCTGCTGGTTGGTTCGCAGAAATGCTTCAATGAGCAGGATTTGCAGACTCTCTCTCGCTGCAGAATCCCCATCATTGATCTGGCGGAATTCAATAATAAAACCGGTACCGGCCGCACGATTCCGGAACTGGCGAAGAAAGCCAACACGGGTGTCGAACAGTTCAACTCACAGTTTGTGGTTCAATTGAAAACACGTATTCAACAGTCGGGAGGCGCCTGGATCCGTCTGGGTGATTATCCTTATCCCTACCAGGGCGTGATCTGTTATGACGAATCTGCACTTGGTAATGATTTTCGAGAATTCTCAAATGTAATGAGCCCCTTACCAGTCTCGCTGGAACTACTGCATTGCAAATCGGAAGCAGAATGGCAGGCGGCATCAAATTCAGAAACTCAGAGAAAACTGCGGATTGACCTGGTCAGCAGATACCGTCAGGGGTTACCGGTATCACTGTCTACCGTCAGCTCCCGCGGAGAACTCACGCAGTTATTTCAAGACATTCATCTGGATCGCAAACAGATGTCGCTGGTCTGGGTGACTTCACTCGATACATTTTTTCGCTGGTGGAAATTGAGAAGCGAATTCTCAGTCAGTATTAACCGACTCTCCACCGGCTGGGAAACCATTATCTCTGGAAACTTTGAAGGTTTCAGCCCCGGGCTGCAGATCTGGAGAAGTCAGCATTCTGCCACGGTTGCCTTAAACCGGGGGGTGAATGAAATCAGAGATGACCTGACAGCATTCTCCAACAACTCCGGACGCCATCCCGGCGGATTTACTGCACATTGGGCGGGAGTCTCTTCCAGCCTGATTCCATTTGATTTCAAAAATTTCGCAGCAGCTGCTGCTTCGTAAAAAACTGATTTTCCCCGATGAAAGCTTGATTTCAGCGATAGAATTTTTCTCTCGCTATTTTGTAGAAGAAAAGGATTGAACTCATGAAACGTTTCGGAATTACGATGCTGGGTCTTGCGTTGATCGCCCTGACAACAGGTTGCCAGTGCGGAAGATATGGCTCATGTGGCAGCTGTAATTACGGCCCCACAATGGCACCTTTCAGTGGTGGCGGCTGTTCAACCGGTAATTGCGGTGTTGGTGCTCCTACTTATGCACCTCAGGGAGCCTACAACACTTACGATACCTATCAGTCAACCGCCGGTGCACCAGTAATCCAGGGATCTGTACCTACCACAGCATACGCTCCCCTGGATCCACTGCCGATGTATTAACGGTTTCCGGGAATTCACTACTCCCGGGCGCAATGTCAGCCCGGCCTGGTTCAGGCCGAGTGGCCGGTAAAATTGCGCCCCGTACTGATCCCGGTCCGCGCGGCACAAAATACTGCAACAAAGCAATTGTTCGCGGACATATGGATTGTATCTGCAGTTCAGCCTTGATATACAGGTATTAATGGTTATCCGTCATCAATGCTGCGCATACCTTGCGTACAAAATGATGGTCTTTGGTTTCAAGAACTCCGTCTGTATATCATACCCTGCCGGGTATCTGCTATTATGCCTGCTTTGCAAATCGTCAATTATCCTCATCCGGCCCTTCGCTGGAAATCCAAACCTGTCAAAAGCATCACACCCGAGTTGCGCGATATCGTGCGGAACATGTTTGATCTCATGTACGAAGCACGCGGCATCGGCCTGGCTGCCAATCAGGTCGCACTTCCCTATCGCCTGTTTGTGATCAATCTCACTTCGGATCCCAATGAAACCGAAGAAGAATTTGTGTTCATTAACCCGGAGATCACGAAACGCAAAGGGACCGCCGAGGGGGAAGAAGGCTGCTTGAGTCTGCCGCAGGTTTATGGCGATGTGAAACGTTCGGAAGAAATCACTGTCGAAGCTTATGATCTGGATGGTCAGCTGTTTGAAATCACTCTGGATGATCTCGCAGCGCGGGCCGTGCAACATGAACATGATCATATTGAAGGCATCATGTTTCCTGATCGGATGGTTGAAGCCAAACGCAATGAAATTGATGTTCTGATTGCCGATTTTGAAGCAGAATTTCGCCACAAACAGGAAACGGGAGAGTACCCGTCTAATGAAGAAATTCGCAAACAACTGGCGCAACTCGAACAGGAACTGGGCTGAGACCTTAGCGCCTGTGTCATCGTTCAAGGTGCATTCCGTTTACTCTTCAACTGTGGGTCCAGCCCGAACTCTTAGCTGCAATTATTTTCCTGAACGATCCGCAATGAGGAGACACCACAGTGGCATTAAAAGTGGTCATGATGGGCACCGGCACTTTTGCCATCCCTGCATTCCAGTCGCTCATCCAATCACAACATGAAGTGCTGGGCCTGTATACGCAGCCTGATCGCACCGGTCGGGGACATCATCGCCATAAAAACCCGATGAAAGAACTCGCACTGGAGCATGAAATCCCCGTTTTCCAGCCTGCGAAAATTAATACACCAGAGTCCCTGGAGGAACTTAGCCAGTTGCAGGCAGATGTACTGCTCGTAGCCGCTTATGGACAGATCCTTTCTCAGAAACTGCTGGATCTGCCCCGCCTGGGTGCATTCAATCTGCACGCTTCGCTTCTACCCGCCTATCGGGGTGCTGCTCCGATTCTTTATGCAATTCGTAATGGAGAGACCCGCACCGGCGTTTCCCTGTTTCGGATCGAACGGACCCTGGATTCCGGTCCCGTCGCAGCCATGGTGGAAACGTTAATCAACCCGAAAGAAACCACCGGCATGTTACAGGATCGCCTGGCGGAACTGGCTGCGCCCCTCGCCATGGAGGTTCTGGATCAGATTGAGCAGGGAACACTGGTTGAAACCCCACAGGATCATGCAGCCGCCACGTTCGCTCCCACACTCGACAAGCAGGAAGGCGCCATCGACTGGAATCAGTCCGCCGAGCAGATTGCCTGCCATGTACGGGCCATGCAACCCTGGCCGAGCCCGTTTTCGTTTCTGCTGCAGTCCGGACATGAACCACTCAGATTACTGATTCTGGATGTCGAAAAACTCTCCCCGGCCGCACAGGAATCACTGGAAATGGAACCTCAAGTATTGGATGTCGAACCAGGTACGGTCGTTTTCAGCAATACCAAACGCGTGGTAATCTGCACAGGAGAGGGGCTGCTGGAAATCAAACAGATCCAGCCCCAGGGGAAACGCGCCATGGAAATCAGCCAGTTTTTATGTGGCAAGCAGATCAGACCCGGTGATATCTTCGGCAATCCGCCCCTGAACAGCAACTAACGTACATCTATTTTCGCTAAAACAGAGAGTTCACTCTTGCCGCATTTTACGGATTCTGAGATGATTCCGCCCCTGCACTGAGGCGAAGCAGATTTAAGAAACACAAGGAAGTGAATTCGATGCGCCGAATCATCGCGGCACTGATCTTCATGCTCATGGGAGCGGGAGGCATGTATGCTGCCTTTGAATATCATATTGTCCAATCCAGGGAAGGCTGGTTCTTTATCCCCAAGTCTGAAGCGGGCTTGCAGGATACCTATGCCGACATCCGTGAATGGGAGGCGACCACCTGGAAAAACCATCCCCTGCTCGCGCAATCGCTGATCCAGAATGGCAAAGGAAATCTCATTATCCAATCCGCATCGAACGGTATCTTCGACGGATTCTTTCCGAATTCAGATAAAAAACGTTCTGCAGCCCGGCAGGCCACTCCTGCCATACGCACTGAATAAACTGGTAGACCTCCCGAATTAACTTCTTTCATTGCCTCATGAGATAACACTGCCAACCGTGAAATCAGAAAACCCCGTCAGTCGAGACAAGACTTCAGACATGCTGTCGCGAGTCGTACTCAAAGCAATTGTTTTGAGTACCTGTGTATTGTCTTGCCTGTTGCTTTCTGCCGGCTGTCATTCGGTTGCCAAAAATCAGTCCGTCCATCTGCCCGCCCGCCACAGTGTCAGTGCTGAGCAACTGATCGTACTCAGTGATTTTAAACTGGGACAGGACCATGAACTCTTTCAGGATCTGATTAAACTGCGCGAAGATGTTGGTGAGACATTGAATATTCCACTCAACAGCGAGCAGGTCACCGTCTATCTGTTTTCGAACCAGGAAGAATACCGCAATTACCTGGATTTAACGTATCCCGGTTTGCCTCCGCGACGTGCTTACTTTGTTGGTACGCCCAAGGAACTCGCCGTCTATACATTCTGGGGCGACCGTATCCAGGAAGACCTGCGACACGAATTCACACATGGCCTGTTACATGCCAGCCTGAAGACGGTTCCACTCTGGCTGGATGAAGGTCTTGCCGAGTACTTCGAGGTGGCCGGTAACACACCGGGCCAGATCAACCGTGATCATGCTTCACGACTCTCCGCCGCGCTGAACAATGGCTGGAAACCCGATATGAAACGGCTGGAACAGCTCGAAAAAGTATCACAGATGCAGCGGGTTGATTACCAGGAAGCCTGGGCCTGGGTCCATTTCATGTTAAACAGCACCCCGGAAACGAAAGACACTCTGCTCGAATATCTGGCGGAATTGAAAAGCAACGAAAAGCCGGAGGTCTTGAGTGCACGACTCCCCCGCCATATTCCTGGTGTCGATGAACGCTTTGTGAATTATGTCGCTTCCCTGAATACGTTTCCGACCCGGTAATGTCTTTTCAAACCCTGATTTCCCGAAACGCCACGACAGTTTCGTCCGGCTCTGGCTTGGGTGTCATCCCGCAATCCGCTAAGATACAGCACAAACTGCGTGTTTTGTGATCCTGCCTGACGGGATCTCCTCCCACCGTTAACCGGATTGATGTCATGCTGGCCCGACTGCGCCTTCTGCTGGAACTGATTCGTTTCAGCCATACTATATTTGCTCTCCCGTTTGCCCTCTTATCTGCGGTCCTGGCCTGGCGTGGTCAACAGGTTCGCTGGCAGGAACTGGTGGGAATTCTTTTATGTATGCTGTTTGCCCGCTCTGCAGCCATGGCGTTTAACCGGCTCGTGGACCGCGAAATTGATGCACAAAACCCACGGACGCAAAGCCGCCACCTCCCGGCCGGATTGATCAGTGTTCGGACTGTCACAATTTTTACGATCCTGACCTCACTGGCATTTATCGCCTCGACAATCCTGTTTCTGCCCAATCGCTGGCCCCTCTATCTTTCGATCCCCGTCCTGCTGTTTCTGTTGGGATATTCTTATGCGAAACGCTTCACCATTTTCTGCCATTACTGGCTCTCCACCGCACTGATGCTCTCACCCCTCGCTGCCTGGATCGCCATTCGTGGCAGCCTGTCACTGGAACCGCTGCTGCTGGGAGCCGTGGTGTTTTTCTGGGTTGGCGGATTTGATATTATCTACGCCTGTCAGGATGTCCATTTTGATCAGGAAACCAGACTGTCCAGTATTCCCTCCCGCTGGGGAATCAGAAAAGCGCTGCGATTTGCCATGTTCAGTCATTTCATGACAATCATCTGCCTGTTCAGCCTCTGGTACGTCGCAGCTTTGGGAATCCCGTTTTTGATTGCCGTCCTTGCAGTAGCCGGGCTTCTGATTTATGAACATCTGCTGGTCAATCCCGATGATCTGGGACGTGTGAATCTGGCCTTTTTTCATGTGAACGCCATCATCAGTATTGGATTGTTCTTTGTGGGATTGATCGACGTCTGGCTCGCATAAGTGGCTCTGAAACGTCATAATAAATACCGTCCCGCAGTGTGTAGTCTTCGCGACTGCCAGGCATAAGATTAGAACACCCTCCAATCGAAAAGAATCAACAGTCAGTCTGATGAATCTGAATCATAACGAACAGGAACAGCTCGATCTCATTACCCGCAAAGTCGACGCGGGAGAACGCATCTCTTTTGATGAGGGCGTTTTTCTGGATGAGAAAGTCGATATTCTGAGGCTGGGTGATCTGGCGAATCGGATACGCGAACGCAAAAACGGCAACTTCGCATTCTATAACACGAACATCCATTTGAACCCCACGAATGTCTGCGTCTATCGCTGCAAGTTCTGCGCATTCCGGGCGGATTTGAAATCACCTCGCGGCTACACCTTCACCGATGACATGATCCGCGAACGCGTTCAGGAAGCACGCAGCACCGGCGCTACGGAAATTCACGTGGTGGGTGGTCTGCACCACCAGAAGAAATTCGAGTGGTATCTGGATGTAGTCCGCATCATCCACGAAGAATATCCCGAACTGCACATCAAGGCCTGGACTCCCGTAGAAATCAACTGGTTCAGCTTCATGACCAAAAAGCCGGTCCGTTGGGTACTGGAACAGATGATGGAAGCCGGTCTCTCCAGCATGCCGGGCGGCGGTGCGGAAATCTTCCACCCCGAAATCCGCGAGCAGATCTGCGAACACAAGGCGGACGCCGAAAGCTGGTTCGAAATTCATCGCGAAGCACATAACCTCGGCCTGCGCAGTAATGCCACCATCCTGTATGGACATTACGAACAGGCAAAGCACCGCGTCGATCATCTCTGTCGCCTGCGCGAACTACAGGACGAAACCGGCGGATTCCAGACCTTCATTCCGCTGGCATTTCATCCCGAAAATACGGGGATGTCAGAAATTATCAAACCGTCCGGCCTGATGGACCTCAAAGTCATCGCGTTGTCCCGAATTATGCTCGACAACTTCGACCACATTAAGGCTTACTGGATTATGCTGGGTGAAAAGACAGCACAAACCGCTTTAAGTTTCGGTGCAGACGATCTGGACGGCACCGTTGTTCATGAACTGATTTACCATGACGCCGGTGCTAAAACACCCGAAGGGCTGACTGTCGAACAGTTACATCGACTGATTGAAGAAGCAGGACGCATCCCCGTGGAACGCGATACGCTTTACCGCCACATTGTCCGTGATGGCGCCAACTGGAGTGTCGGCGAACCGATTATGGCTTCCGCCGCATCCTGATTCACTTCACAACGGGAGAACAATCGATTCATGAGTGATTCTGCCATCAGCGACAGCCTGCAGGTCAATGCTTTCGATCATATCACACTGGTTGTCAAGGATCTCGAAGCATCACGGAAATTCTATGTCGATTTTCTCGGCATGGATCACGTTCCCCGGCCCGCATTCACATTCGAAGGGCATTGGTTTCAAATCGGAAATCAGCAGATCCATCTGATTCTCGAACACGATCAGTCGGGCAGGGCAGGTAACGCTGGCCCGCAGCAAAATACACGGACCCACCACTTTGCTTTTCAGGTCGACGATGCGAAATCAGCCTATGAGAAAGCAGTAGAGCGGGGGATTCCGATCGTCTCCCCACCCAAATCCCGGCCCGATGGAGCCACTCAGACGTTCGTGAACGACCCGGATGGCCATATTATCGAACTCTGTTCGCTCTCCTGAGCCACTGATTATCGGAATTGTATCAGTTTTTCCAGGTCTCGTTCTGTTCGCTGCCGATTATCGCCAGATGACAGAAATACGAATATCAGAATCGACTGGAAATTACACCAGACCATACGCTATACTGTGAACACAGAGTCCACACGGGATCTGATTGATTAACTGAATGTGCAGCTCAGACAGACAACCATACACCATACAGCTTCAGCATGAGTAGAGAGGGACGGGGATCGCCATGGCGGATGCACCCAAAAAAATGATCATGGGCTCTATGGCCGTATCCGGAATCGTGGCATTACTCGCTCTGGCAGACATAGCCATCGGCATTCCCTTCCGGGGCAGCATGATGATGGACATCATGTTCCTGATCTCCGCCGGGCTGGTGCTGTTCCTCTGCTGGGATGCCTGGAAAGATCTGCGTTAATCCCGCGGATCCAGTATTTCGTCAATGCTCTCAGATTCTGTTTCTTTCGCTAGACCATCTACAGGTTTTGCTGCCGTATTCTGCACATGAGACCGCTGGCTCTTTTTCGCTGCCAGCTGTATTGCTGCTCCCTGACCGACAGTCAATTCCGTCAACTGCTCCAGCAGGTTACGGATCACTTCTTCCGCGGAGACTTTTTCCTGCAACCAGTTTTCCCGCTTCTGTCCCCAGGCGGCATCGCGCACAGCCAGTTGCTCTGCTTCGAATCGTAATTGTTCGCTCCGCTGACGCAGTTGCTCATCACGTTCCGCCACCCACTCTGAGAGGTCCTGACGTTCCTGGCGGAATTCATCCCGATGACGATGAAAGAGTTCCTGGGAATGATCCAGTTCCTGGCGTTCGACAGACAGCGACTCACGCAACTGGCGATAGTGGGCAGCGAGTGCCTCCCGGGCTTTTTCCAGACGTTCACGGGCTGCATCGTCCCCTTCCAACTGCGTCAACTGCGCCCAGCCTTCTTCCAGGGCCAGCCGCATTTCCAGGGTGCCCCGGTGAGTTTCTTCCACTTCGGCCCGCAGCGTATCCAGTCGTTCCCGCCGCCGTTCCAGGTTTTCCGCATGCAGTGCCAGCATATCATGCTGACGACGCAGTTCCGCTTTCTGGGCATCGCGTTCTTTCTGCCAGACCTCATATTCGCCTGACATTCTCTGCTTCTGATTCTGCTCATAACGTTCCACGGAACGGCGCAGCTCCGCATGCAGTGCGCGTTCCTTCGTCAATGATTGCTCGCGCTGCTGCAACAGATCCCGGAAGCGATCCAGTTGCTTCATTCGCAAGATATGAATCCGCTCGTTTTGCTCATGCTGCTGCTGTTGAATCTGCTGCTGACGCTGAAAATCATGCTGTTCTTTTTCAATCTGCTTTCTTAAACGCAACAGGTGGTTTTCCTGAAATTTGATCCGATTTTCAATCAATGTCCGCTTCTGATCAAATTCCTCTTCTCGGGCGCTGTATTCGCGCTGCAGGTCTTCCCGTTGAATTTTGAGTTGATGTTCAATCTCTTCCGAACTGATGACAAAATCCCGCTTGCGAGACTCTAAAGCTTCCAGTTCCGCCTGGCGTTTCGAATCCCAGTCTGACTGTCGCGTCTTCAGTTCCAGTTCAAATTTTTCTTTGCGCGAATTCAGTTCGGTTTCGACTTTCCGCACTGCCTCTTCATGAACTTCCCGCTCCCGCTTGAGGTGGTTCAGTTCAGTCTGCTTGACTCCCTGCCACTCAGCTCGCGCCTGTTCCAGTTCATTACGCTGTTCGGACAGCGATTCGAGAACCTGCTCCCGGATCCGTTTCTGTTCGTTAATCAGATCGAGCTTCTGTCGCTCCAGGGTTTCCCGCTGTTCCGCAAATTCCCGCAGGATGTGGTCCCGCATTTCTGCGCGTTCCTGCTCCAGGGAATCCTGGGCTTCGAATACTTTTTCCTGTTCGCGCTGGACAGTCTTCGCCAGTTTTTCGCATTCGACGGCTTTGCGAATCAGCTCGGTTTCTTTATCACGAACGCTGGCTTCCCGTTCGTCATACTGTTCCTCAATCTGCCCCACCCACATGCGGATCTTGCGACGTTCGTTGTCGATTTCATTCAGCTGACTGGTGAGTGTCTGCTCGCGACGACTGATCTCTGCAAACTGGGATTTCAGATAATTGGCGATTTCACCAGCCTGGGAAAGCAACTCGGCACCGGTTAATGAAGCGCCCGCTTCAGCCGCCCCCTGGGTCTGGATCTCTGCCGCCTGCCCTGCATGCGACAGGTTCTCTTCCAGGGCTCTCTGTTTCTGATCGCTGAAAAAGGAACCCTCTTCCGGCACTCCCGGTTCAGTGAAAGAATGAGGGGCATCCGCGCGGCGTTCGATGCCGGGAGCACTGTTCAACGGGCGTGAGTCGGCTGAGTCACTGGCAGGACGTTTGACGCCTGCAAACGGGGAGGGTGCCTGAGATTTCTGGTCGGGCCTGGTTTCTTCGCTCATGCCGGGATTCCTTTCCCTGAAAAGCGCCTCGCGATATTACTCAAATCGGGATTGAAGTTGTGGAATCCAATTCCTGAGGGCAACATTCAATCCGGAATAACGCGATTCTACTTATGACAAAAAGGGCAGAGAAGGAGTATTACAACTCCTCTGCCCACTCTGAATTGATATCATGGCAACAAGGCTGGCTATAACTGGCTGTCCAGTGATGCTGCAAAACGTTCTTTAGGAGTAACTCCTACAAACTTTTCAACAACTTCGCCATTCTTGTAAAGCATTACTGTGGGGATCGCGTTAATACTGCTGGCCGAAGCAATACCCGGATTCTCATCGGTATTTAATTTACCAACGCGGACGCGGCCTGAATAATCACTGGCAATTTCTTCGATGGTGGGCATCATCATCTTACAGGGACCACACCAGGGAGCCCAGAAATCGACCAGGACAGGTTCAGATGCTTCCAATACTTCAGACTGGAAGTTCGCATCAGTAAATTCCAAAACATTTTCAGCCATTACTGGTTGTCTCCGTTACAATTGAATTCAATATATACCTTGAAAAAAAGCAGAGAAAATCTTCTCGACTACCCTGCAATGACATAACTTTCTGAATTTGGGATCGCTCTGTCCAATAATAATTCAAGCAATCGACAGCATTTCGTCTGGCTGCGATTGAAGGGAATTATAGAGATCCTCTGTTTTGTGTCAATGCTCTCTCCTGTGATCGGGATGCCAAAACCTCTTGTGAAATAAGGAATTACGCTCAGCACCCCGCCTGACAGGTATTTATTTTTAACCTCGACAAATCAATGGACGCTCGACAAAATAGGTCCCACAGGCAATTGCCATAATACTGTTATATTAAAGAACTTAAAGAAGTGAAACCCTGGGAGCAGGATATGCTGTCTTACATCAGAAATCAGGGAGTCGCTGTCTGCCTGACTGCCATGGTCCTCCAGACCGCGTTCGCAGACGAATCACAGACAGACCCTTTCAGACCATTTCCGGATCAGCTCGCCCCTTCGTTGTTTAATGAAGTCGAAGACAAAGCTTTTGGCGGCATTCTGGAAGAGGAAAAGGCACTCTACTATTACGTACTCAAGCACCTGCAGGAGACCAGTCTGGCAGATCAGAAACAGGCAGCCGAATTCAATCTGCAACAGCGTCGTTCCGAAATGAAGTTATTCCGCGAGCATCCCGAGCGGGAGTTTCCCGTCTTTCTGGATCTCTTCAAGAACAGTGATCGCTATAAAGGGCGGCTCGTCACGTTAACCGGTCGTGTCCGTAAACTGATGCATTACCCTGCTGCAGATGACAACCAGTATGGAATCAACACTCTTTATGAAGCCTGGATGTTTACCGATGATTCACAACAGAACCCGACCGTCGTGATTTGCACGGAGGTTCCCCCCGCTTTGAAAGACGGGCTGCCGGATGGTACGGATGTCATCGACCATGTGACTGTGACCGGTTACCTGTTTAAAATGTACGTCTACAATGCACAGGATACATCCCGCGTTGCTCCTCTGATCCTGGCAAAGCAACTGGAATGGAATCCCCGAACGGTCGACGAACAGGGGGGCCGGTTGTTTTCACAAATTCTGGCAGGTACACTGATCATCCTGATTGCCGGTATCGCCATCGCCATCTGGAAAGCCAGTCAACGAGACAAACGATTCCGCGATAGACGCCTGCAGAAAAACGAGGACCAGGTTGATTTCAGCAAGCTGGAAACACAGTCAGATTCACTGCCGAAAAAAACAGCTTCGGAAACGAAAACGCCAGACATAAAACCGCCAGCCGGATCTGATCAATAATCGCTTCACTTAATTTACCTTAAACAAGTATTGTTCTGACAGCATGAATGTGAATCACACTCGCAGTTCCCCTCTGCATCCCCCCTTGAAACTGGCTGTGCTGATCTCGGGTGGAGGCACGACGCTTACCAATTTTCTGGACAAAAAAGCCGCCGGAGAACTCGATATCGAAGTCCCCCTGGTGATTGCCAGTCGCCCGGACTGCGGAGGTGTCGCCAAAGCGAAAGCGGCCGGCCTGCGTTGTGAAG